>Ga0156280_140_pt1 | contig 23396 bp, 25 predicted proteins | sample RifCSPlowO2_12_FD_107929 | JGI IMG/M metagenome (GOLD analysis project Ga0156280, IMG submission 107929) | Alphaproteobacteria bacterium RIFCSPLOWO2_12_FULL_42_29
GGTCACATCTTGAATCAAAGCCCGATCCTTAAAGGTGAGCATATCATTCAAAAAATGGATCAGAATGTCCTTATTCTTTTCCGTTCCAAAAATCTTTCGAAACGCAAAGTCGTTTTTGGGATCTAAAAACTTCGTCAGCATAACACACGTATCCTATAAGTATCTCTTTAATATGATTTATTTCATCTCATATAGCAAGGTGTTCCAAGCATAGTGTCCAAGCATAGGTGTTGTTTTGCAATTGGTTCTTACCTTTTTTCTTTTTGGGTGCAAGCAGCTGGTCCTACATGTGTTTCAATATATTCTATTATTTTTGTCGCAACGTCTATACCCGTTGCTTTTTCTACGCCCTCCAGGCCTGGAGAAGAATTAATTTCCAATACAACAGGCCCATGATTTGTGCGGAGTAGGTCAACACCACAGACATTTAATCCCATTAAGGTTGCGCTCCTGACGGCAATTGAACGCTCCTCTGGAGAAATCTTTATTTTCGTTGCAGTTCCTCCCCTATGAAGATTTGAGCGAAACTCCCCCGTTGATCCTGTTCGCATCATTGAGGCTACAACTTTTCCGCCAACAACGATACAGCGAACATCTGAAGCTCCGGCTTCTTTAATGTACTCTTGGAGAAGAATATTTACGTTGGCCTTTCGAAAGGCTTCGATCACACTTCGTGCGGAATTTCGCGTTTCTCCAAGAACGACTCCTAACCCTTGAGTCCCTTCTAAAAGCTTGATGACTACAGGAGCGCCTCCTACCATTTCGATCATATCATCCGTATAAAGGGCGGAGTGAGAAAAACCTGTCACGGGAAGGCCAATCCCCCTACGTGCTAAGATTTGCATGCAGCGTAGTTTATCGCGAGACCGTGCAATGGCAACTGAATCATTCAACGACCAAACGCCCATGTTTTCAAGTTGGCGTAAAACGGCCAGACCATACATGGTGATAGAAGCTCCAATTCGGGGAATTACAGCCATATACCCCGTGATAAGCTGCCCTTTATATTTGACTTGTGGGTTGTGAGGGGCAATGTTCATGTACATTTGAAGGGTATCAATGATATCCAATTGATGGCCATGGGCTCTTGCCGCCTCCAGCAAACGCTGGTGCGAATAAAGCTTGGGATTGCGGGCCATCATTAAGATTTTCATGTTTTTTATTATTACAAAATAGGCTTACTTTTTCGTTAACGTTTCATGTGGCTTAACAGAAAGGAGTGGGCGGGATCTACGAGAACTTCCTTTTTCAAGGCAGCTCGCCCTATGAGCATACGAAACCCCATTTCATCTCGATTAGCTAGGGACAATTGAACAATGGAGGAGTATGCACCAATTTTAAGGCGGGTTTCAATGATAATACGCTGTTGGCGATTTCCTGTTGAACTTGTGATCCAACGATAGTCTACAATAGGGCTGAGACAGGTATAGATAACTGTATCATTATCTTGAATGGGATGAATATCAAACTTGACAAACTCTCGTCCGTCATGCCGCACCGTTGAGACTTGAAAGGCATGAAGGCTTGATGTTTTCGCGCCTGTATCAATCTTAACCTTAATTTTATCAACTCCTAAATCGGGAAGTTGGGCCCATTCTCGCCACCCAGCATTAAGTTTTTGCTTTTTAGGTTTGATCTTCATGAGTGGGAAGAGACAAGTTCGCTCGGACGCCGTCCGGAAAAGATATGTATGTGATAGTGGAAAATAACTTGGCCACCCCCTGAGCCATGGCTTGAGAGGATCCAAAAGCCCTTGTCTTGGAGGTTGAGGGATGCAATGACATTGTGGATGGCTTTTGTAAAGCCAACAGTCTCTTTAGGGGTGGCTCTTTCAGAAAAGTCAAAGAAGGAAACATACGGTTTCTTGGGAATAACGAGGATATGAACAGGAGCTTTAGGGGCGATGTCATGGAATGCTAAAGCATAGTCATCTTCATACACTATTTTAGCTGGCAGTTCCTTGCGGAGGATCCGTGCAAAAATATTATTCTTATCATAGGTCATGGGAGCCCCTTATCATAGATGACAAATCCTTTTTTTTTATGTTACACCTTCATAAATATTAACATATTTTAGGAAAATGGCCAATGATACAAAATGAGTCAACTTCATGGCATGGAACAACTATCCTCTCAGTGCGCAAAAATGATCAGGTTGTTGTGGCGGGAGATGGCCAAGTCACGATGGGTAATTTGATTTTAAAGTCAAACGTACGCAAAGTGCGCCGCCTCGGCAAAGGAGATGTGGTGGCTGGATTCGCTGGTTCGACAGCAGACGCTTTGGCTTTATTTGAGCGACTGGAAGAAAAGCTTGAGCAAAATCCTCATCAGTTAATTCGTGCCTGTGTCGATTTAGCAAAAGATTGGCGACGTGATCGTTATCTGCGCCGTTTAGAGGCTATGATGGCCGTTGTTAACGTAACTCACTCTCTTATCCTTACAGGGACGGGAGATGTTTTAGAGCCTGAAGATGGCCTCATCGGTATTGGATCGGGTGGTCCTTATGCTTTAGCGGCTGCAAGAGCTTTACTTGACATAGAAAATACGACAGCTCTTTCTATTGCCGAAAAGGCAATGAATGTAGCTGCTGATATTTGTATTTATTCGAACCGTAATATTATTATTGAAGCTGTTTAGGTTTTGACATGAAAGTATCCCACTTTACCCCTCGAGAGATCGTTTCGGAATTAGATCGTTTTATTGTTGGTCAAACGAATGCAAAGCGTGCCGTTGCTATTGCATTACGGAATCGATGGCGTCGTTTACAATTAGATGAGCAATTACGTGAAGAAGTTCTGCCTAAAAATATTTTGATGATTGGCCCAACGGGTGTGGGGAAAACAGAAATTGCACGGCGTTTGGCTCGTCTTGCAGAGGCGCCGTTTATTAAGGTTGAGGCCACAAAATTTACAGAAGTGGGCTATGTAGGCCGCGATGTTGAACAGATGATTCGGGATTTAGTGGAAATTTCTCTCAATCTAACACGCACACGCCTCCGCCGTGAAGTGCATGCCAAAGCCGAGATTCTTGCAGAGGAGAGAATTCTAGATGCTTTAGTTGGGGAGAACGCAGGAGAGGAAACACGTCAAAAGTTTAGAGAAAAATTCCGCAAACATGAGTTAGATGATCGCGAAATTGAAGTTGAGCTCCAAGACAATAGCGGCTCTCAAATGCCAAGCTTTGAGATTCCTGGAATGCCAGGGGCACAAATGGGCATGATTAATTTAGGAGATATGTTAGGTCGTCTTGGAGGGCCACGAAAGGTTACGAGAAAACTCACCGTGGCAGAAGCCAGCGAGCTCCTTATTACAGAAGAAAGTGATAAGCTTTTAGACCAAGATAAGGTCGTGAGCGAAGCCTTACGCAGCGTTGAGGAAAATGGCATTGTTTTCATTGATGAGATTGATAAAATTTCAGCGCGCGGAGAAAGGGGAGGGGCTGATGTCAGCCGTGAGGGTGTCCAGCGCGATCTTTTGCCTCTTATAGAAGGGACGACAGTGTCCACAAAATACGGGACTCTTAAAACAGATCATATTCTTTTTATTGCTTCAGGAGCTTTTCATATAGCAAAACCCTCGGATTTATTACCTGAATTGCAAGGGCGCTTGCCCAATCGTGTGGAGTTAAAAGCGCTGAGCGCTGATGATTTTGTCCGTATCCTTAAAGAACCTGAAACAAATCTCATTCGTCAGTACCAAGCCCTCCTTGGAACTGAAGGAGTTGAATTGAACTTTGAAGAGGGGGCTATTCAGGAGATTGCGGATTTAGCGGCTCAGGTTAATCAAAATGTTGAAAACATTGGTGCTCGGCGCCTTCATACCATCATTGAGAAACTTCTTGATGAGATTAGTTTTGATGCTTGCGACAAGAATGGACAAAAAGTCACAATTACGGTTGACTACGTTAAAGAAACGGTGGGAGATTTAGCCAAGAATTCAGACTTATCTAAATTTATCCTTTAAGGAGCAATTATGAAAAAAAAGACTGCAGTTGTAAAACATCACTATCCACTCAAGTATGAAGGGAACTTGATCCTTTTTATACTCTCTATCCTTCTCTTTTTCCCCATTGCCATTGTTTTGGCCATGAAGAATGGAGCCTTTATAAGGAACGATAAATATTATGCGTTTTCATACCATGGTAGTTATGGGTGGCTTATTTTTTGGACGCTGATCCTTTTCCCCATTGCAATTATTCTAGTACTGATCAATGGCGTTGATGTTGTTGAAGAAAAACGAATGACCCGCTAGGCACTCACTTTTGTAAGCCAATCTTCCACAATTTTAATTTGATCGGGTGCCATCAAGGATGGGGCATGGCCACAGCCTTTTATAGTTGCAATCTCCGCCTTGGGCTGAGCATACTGCATTTTTGCCACAATTTCTGGTTCTAAAAAGTCTGAGTTTTCCCCTCGAATGACGAGGGTTGGGCACTTTATGGCTTGCCAATAGGCTTCAAGATGCAAGGTGTTCGCTTGATTCGAGACCTGACCCAGTGCAGGATCATAGGCTAATCGAAAATCTCCTTTGTCATCGCGTATAATGCTGTGCTGGGTGAGATGGTCCCAATGCTCTGCGTCCTCTATTCCAAGAGGGGCTAGGATGGTTTGAAAGTACTTTTTAGCCTCATGAAAACTTAGAAATTTATTATCATTACTGGCAAAGGTAAGAATGCGTTGTAAGGCAAGGCGGGGAATAATCATGCCCACATCATTTAAAATAAGGCTTTTGATAGGGCTGTTGGGATGGGCAGCCAGCATCATACCAAGGATGCCGCCTAAACAGGTGCCAAGCCAATGAACTTTTTGGCTTCCGAGGCGTGCAAGCAACGCCACCATGTCATTGAGATGTTGAGAAAAGCTATAGATTTCAGGATTGCCTGGGTAATCGCTTGCGCCTGATCCCAAAAGATCGGGACAAGCAAGGCGATACGTGTTTTGAAGGTGGCGGGCGAGGTAATCAAAATCACGAGAATTCCGTGTAAGCGCATGGACGCAAATAAGGATGTTTTCATTCGTCGGCTCTCCCCATTCAATGTAGCTGATCCTATGAAACCCTTGAGGAGTCAAGGTCATAAGGCTGTTATGATGGGGTTCGCTTTGTAAGGGGCGTAGTGCGTGCACGTTGGTCTCAAATTCTTTTATTCTTCTGGCAAAGAGTATACACTAGAAGCAATCAATAAGAAATGGAGGTTTTATGAAAGACTCACCTTCTGTACCCGGAAAAAGTTTAACGCCTTTAGGGCTTGTTAAGCATCTTGATAATAAACTCTTGATTGGCGGAAAACTTGTGAATGCCAAGAATGGTAAGTCTTTCCCTGTTCATAATCCCGCAACTATGGACGTCATTGGCTATGCAGCCCAAGCCGAGGCTATAGATATAGATCAAGCGGTTGAAATAGCAAAAAAAGCCCAAAAGGAGTGGCGCCATGTGGACGCAATCAACCGCGGCCGCTTAGTTGCCCAATGTGGAGATCTCTTAGAAGAACATAAGGATGAGCTGGCGCGCCTGATGACCCTGGAGACGGGAAAAGCCTTGCGAACGGAAAGCCAAGTAGAATCCAAACTCTTTGCCAATACCTTTCGCTTTTATGGAGGCTTAGCTTTAGAGTTGAAAGGGGAAACCATTCCTTTCAGTGATTCCATGTTGGCCCTTACCATCAGAGAGCCTTTAGGTGTTGTGGGCGCCATTATTGCATGGAATGTGCCCCTTCTTTTGATGTCCTTAAAGGTCGCTCCCGCCCTTGTGGCCGGCAATACCGTTGTCGTCAAATCTGCCGAAGAAGCGCCCTTTGCGGTGTTGAGGGCTGCTGAAATTATGAATACGATCCTTCCCCCAGGAGTTCTAAATATACTCTCAGGCGATGGGCCTGCCACAGGAGAACCCTTGGTCTGCCATCCTGATGTGGCAAAAGTGACTTTTACGGGATCAGTTGAGACAGGGAAAAAGGTTTATAAAAACTCAAGCGACAAGTTGACACCTGTCACTTTAGAGTTGGGGGGTAAAAGCCCCATGATTGTCTGCGAGGATGTAGATCTAGATGTCGTGGTTGAAGGCGCTATGACCAGCATGCGCTTTACACGCCAAGGACAAAGCTGTACGGCCTCTAGTCGTATTTTTGTTCATCAAGCTATTTTTGATCCCTTTCTTGAGCGTCTTAAAGCCAAGCTGGATGCCTTGAAGATAGGTGATCCTATGGATTTAGAAACGGACGTGGGGGCTGTCATTTCGCCTGCTCAACATCAAAAAATACTCACCTATATTGATATGGGAAAAAGCGCCCCCGGAGCGACAGCTCATGCGTGTTCTTCTTTGCCCACCGATCCTAAGCTTTCAAAGGGACTTTTTGTCCAGCCCGTTCTCTTTACGGGGCTTCCCAATAGCCACCAGGTGTGCCAGGAGGAAATCTTTGGACCCGTTACAGCCCTTATTTCGTGGAAGGATTTTGATGAGGCCATAGAACAGGCCAATCAGTCAGAGTATGGGTTAGCAGCAACTCTTTGGACCAATGATTTAAAGCGTGCACTCAAAGGCGTTCATCGCCTTGAAGCTGGATTTATTCAAGTTAATCAAAACATTGTTGTTCAGCCTGGACTTTCCTATGGCGGAATGAAATCCTCAGGAATTGGGAAAGAAGCATCCCTTGAGGCTATGCTTGAGCACTTTACTCATAAGAAGACTATTGTTTTTAATATGGGCTAAATGAGACGATTCACTTTAGAAAATTTGTTGTTCGCGAAGCTCCTTGACTTTCAGTGAATAATCATAAAAAATCTCTTCATCATTTCTTAGTTTTTTACAAAAGGTGTTTATCATGATTAAGAAATATGCAATTTTATCTTCTCTCCTTCTTATTTCAACAGTATGCAATGCTATGGACAGTGATGATATTCCTAGTAGTAGTCCTCCTCCTCAACTTCAATCCAAAGAAGATCCAGCACAAAGTAAAACCGCGAAGCTGGAAAAATATCGGCACTTAACTATAGCAACCCCGCCTATAGAGGAGCCCCTCACTCGGCAAAGATCAAATTCAGATCCCATTCCTCCTTCATATGAAAAAAAGAAAGAGGCGTGGTTCGCAGAGTTAGAGGCATATTTCGCAAAGTTTATTATGAAAAAGTTTTAGGATGAAAAAGGGGGCATAAAGATAACAGAAAGGGATCTCTTCTCAAAATTTATGGGGAAGTTCCAAAAACCCTTGACTTTCATTAAATAAATCTTTATAGGAGTGTATTTGTAAATAATTTTTAGAAATAGCATTCGTTATGATTAAACAATATATAATTTTATCTTCTTTTCTTTTTATTTCAACAATATCCCATGCTATGGAGAACAATGGTGAAAAGGTTGAAAAACCATTCCCTGTCACTCCTTGTGTTTCTCCATCATCAAACACCAACGCTGATCATGAGAAGAAAAGCGATTCTGAGCTCACAAACCTATCACAAAAGGGAAAAAATTCTGATCTCATCAATCGCCCAAGATCAAGTTCAGATCCTATCCCTCCTTCCCATAAAAAGGAAAAAGATGATATTATTGCTAATTCTTCTCAGAGTTCAAAAACTCGAAAAGGGGAAAGTAGAATGTCATTTAAAGAGTACGCATTGGAACAACAAGCTAAAAAAGAAAAAGCGAGAAAGACACTAGAAGAAGCGAATGCAGGTCTTCCTGAAGATGATGCTGATGCTTGTACTCCCGTCCCAATGTCATTTAAAGAGTATGCAAAAAGAAAAAAAAGAGAAAAAAAAAGAATGGCTGGAGCGATGGCTAAAGCGAATGCAGCAATAAAGAAGGCAAATATCGCTCATATTGAAGAAAGATCTAGTCCTTCCTCTTCCTCTTCCTCTTCCTCTTCTACCACCCTCAAAAAGTCACGTAGACCCCGCGTCAGCTTTGCTCTTCCTCTCGAGGAAAAATAAATCGCGAAAGAGGAACAGCAACCCATGGAATCACATCCTTAGAAACTTGTCGTCATAGATCAATACATAACGTCCCGCCATTTGATCGCGGGACCCAGTCTTACGCTTCTCTGGACCCCGCGGGTGACTTGGATTGCTTCCCACTCGCTATGCTCGTGGTCGCAATTGGAAGAGGGGATATTTTCGCTCGTGGTTGTAATGACGGGAGAGGTTATGCTGTGCGCCTGCCTACGATCGTCATCGCGAGCCCCCGTAGGGGGCGTGGCGATCCAAAAAACCGTTATTTACATAGACTCCATGGGCCAAGGCCCATGATATCTTATGTTTCTTCGTCGGGTTTCACCCGCCGACTCGCTACGGCGAAGCCTTCGGCGTAGCCAGGAGGCTTCGTCGGATACCCGCTCCGCTCTAAACCCCGTGCCAAGGCACGGGACTTTGCGGAGACGGATAAACCGCGGGGCGTCATTCTTCAATTCTGAAATTGGCTTATAAGATCATAATGACAGGTCCTTAATTAAGGCCTCGTTGAATTTCATCCCAGGGTACAAGCTTGAAATTTGAGCCTCCGCCTTTGGAGGAGCGATTGTCATGAGCCACAAAAAGACCGTTTGTATAAGGGCCCCCTAAATTGGCCTCTGTAACATCAATTCCATCCGTCTCTTCTGTCCCCTCATGAGTACCAGGTGTGATTTTAAAAGATCCCAAGAAGGAGTAGGGTGGGGAGGGCTTATATATATTATAGCTGCAGCTACCTTGACTGGAGGCTATAAGGTACTTGCCTCCATAAAGAGCTAAGCCTTCCACATCGGCGGTGAGGCCATTTTCGCCCACCCTTGCAATCATTTTCCCAGGAGCTTTTTCGGGGAAAGCCCAAATGCCGCGGTCTTCTTCACCTATAAAGACTGTTCCCGTATGGTCATCAACAACGCAGCCCTCAGCAAGGCTTTGAATGGGGTAGGAGAGGACTTTCTCCATATGAATCCTATTGTTTTCAGCCCAGAATTGCCATTTTTCAGCCCCGGTGTATTTAAAGGTGACGATGGCATAAAAAGCATCCTCTTGTTTTTGCAGGCAAATTCCATAGGGAGTTTTCTCAAATGTATGATCACCAAGGCCTAAATAAGCAATTTTGCCGGTCTCTGGATGAACAGCAAAGAAAGCGAGGCCTTTATCTTTCTTGTAGGTTGCAGCAGCAATATCCATAACTGTATGATCGTAAGAAAAATTTGCGCGGATATCCACGTTATTAATGGGACCAATCTGATAGGATTCCTTTAGTTTCCCATCCAACGAATACACATAAAGCCCACCATAGGGCTCTTCCTTGTTTGTTGCGAGGATGAGGCTTTTCGAAGGATCTTTTGTATTCACCCAAATAGCGAGATCATCCATGATATCTGAACGTTGAATCGGTAGGTCCGTCGCGGCAGTAGCATGAACTTCAAAGGGCTTAGCATGTAGGTTGAAGGTTATAAAAAGACATGAAATTGCAGCGTATGGCTTTCTTATCATCTTATTTTCCATAATATATATTATGCGTTAAAAACAAGTCTCTTTCTTTCATCATAAAACATTGGTAGTTTATGTAAATGACTCAAATTGGCTTTTATCATTTAACGACCTCTCCCCTTGAGCGTGCTTTAGCGTGTCTTCTTGAAAAAACCTTGGAAGCGAAAAAGCGAGCCGTTGTAATTTGCTCCAGTGAGGAACGTTTGGATTTTTTGAATAATGTGTTGTGGACTGGAGGCAAAGCTAGCTTTATTCCCCATGGAACTGCAAAGGAAGGATTTGCTGAAGACCAGCCTATCTGGTTGACAACAGTTAACGAAAACCTTAATGGGGCGCAGTTTCTCTTCCTAATAGAAGGAGCCGCCTCCCCTTCCCTTTCCTCCTATGAGCGATGCCTTGATATTTTTGATGGTAATGATCCTGAAGCTCTTGAGTCTGCCCGGGCCCGCTGGAAAGCATATAAAGAAGCGGGTCATCAGGTTACCTATTGGAAGCAAACTGATGCGGGATCTTGGGAGAAAGGCGCCTGATTTAATCTTAATGAAATTTTAATTTTTCTTAAATATGCTGCCCTCATAAACATTTTAACGATATCTATAGAAAGGGAAATAAGTCATGCAATTAAAGGTCCTCAAAAGCATAGTTTTTCTAGGGGCGATCCTTATATGTGCCGAAACAAACGTCAATGCAACTAAAGACAAAGTAACTTGTTTCTATTATACTTCGAAGGATTGTAGTGGTCAGCCAGATATTAAAAAATATGACTGGCCAACATTTACTCCCGCAACTACGATCTGCCAAAACAACAGTGGCTCTTACCTGAGCTGGAAAGTTATGTCTAAAAAGCCCCCATGCTGCAGGGCTTCAAATGAGTATTGCGAAAACGAAAACTAGAACGGCTTGTCCAGGCAAAGGAGTTTCAATAAAAATATACCACCTTCCGTCATTGCGACCACGAGCGTAGCGAGTGGGAAGCAATTCAAGCCTATGTAAATAAACGGTTTTTGGGTTGCTTCGGCGCTATGAAGGGGGTGAAATGGCCAATTCAAAACTTTGCTTTTTTAAAAAAATTGTATGACAATAAATGTAAGCTGAGTGGTGTTTGCGCTGTCTTAAGAATAATATAAATATCTCGTTCCCTGTCATCCTTGGGCAAGAAAGTCTTGCCTCTGCGGAGCAGAGGCTTAGGCTTTCTTGGCCCGAGGCATGATATAAACATAGTATTCCATTGTAGTGCTTTGAGAAGATCCTCGGAACAAGAAAATCTAATTATTCCGCTTACGCGGAACAAAGATTTTCTTGTCCAAGGATGATGGCGTGTCTAAGAGGGAGCAAGAGAAAAATTATCCGTGATTCATGATAACAGATTCTTAGTTGCATAAAACAAACAGCCTAAGGGAAAACTTTCTTTTTCGGTTGTCTTGGAGCTCCTTTAGGATTACAAATTAAACTCAATGCTCCACTGATATTAACTGAGGGTCCAATGATTACAATTCGCTTTCCTGATGGCTCACATCGGGAGTTTCCTAAAGGCATTACAGGTTGGGAAATTGCGAAGAACTTAAGTACTAGCCTTGCCAAAGAAGCTGTTGCTGTGCGGATTGATGAGGACCTTTGGGACCTCACGCGTGCAATTGAAAAGGGTGCTGCTTTTGAGGTGATCAAGCGCTCATCTGAAATTGGGCTTGATATATTGCGCCATGATGCGGCTCACGTCTTTGCAGAAGCGGTTAAAGAGCTTTACCCAGAAACTCAAATCACCATTGGCCCTTCTATTCAAGATGGCTTTTATTATGATTTGTATCGCAAAGAATCGTTCACACCTGATGATTTAAAGCTGATTGAAGCGCGAATGCATGAAATTGTGAACCGGGATGAATCATTAACCCGGGAAGTCTGGAGTCGCAAGGAGGCCATTGATTTCTTCAAAAGACAAGGAGAACTGTTTAAAGCTGAGATCATCGCAGATCTTCCTGAGGGCGATGAGGTTACGGTTTATAGACAGGGTAATTTCGTGGATTTATGTCGAGGCCCTCACCTTCCCTCAACGGGAAAAATGGGCCATGCCTTTAAGCTCATGAAAATTGCTGGAGCTTACTGGCGAGGAGATCATAACAATCCCATGCTCCAGCGCGTTTATGGGACTGCCTGGTGCAATGAAAAAGAGCTTCAAGCTTATTTGACCCGCCTCGAGGAGGCCGAAAAGAGGGATCATCGCAAGCTCGGAAAGGAAATGCATCTCTTCCATATGCAAGAAGAAGCCTTAGGAAGTGTGTTCTGGCATCCAAAAGGATGGATTTTATATCGCCTCCTCGAGAGCTATATCCGTGATAAAATTTCAGCAGAGGGATATGTGGAGGTTCGAACGCCACAACTTTTAGACAGCTCTTTCTGGCAAGCGTCAGGACATTGGGATAAGTTTCGGGAGAATATGTTTACAATAGAGGACGGGGAAAAAACTCTGGCCTTAAAACCCATGAATTGCCCTTGTCACGTTCAAATTTTTCGTCAAGGCATTAAAAGTTATCGCGATCTTCCCATAAGAATGGCTGAATTTGGCTCCTGCACAAGAAATGAACCCTCAGGAGCTCTTCATGGTTTAACCCGTGTACGGTGTATGGTTCAAGATGATGCTCATATTTTTTGCCGCGAAGATCAGATTAAAGAAGAAGCCCGAAAGTTTTGTGTTCTTTTGCTCGATGTTTACAGAGAATTAGGATTTGACGAGATTACAGTAAAATTCTCAGACCGCCCTGCTCTGCGCGCGGGAGAGGATGCGATTTGGGATAAGGCAGAAGCACGCCTTGAAGAAGGCGCTCGAGCCTCAGGCCTTAGCTATACCTTAAACCCAGGCGAAGGGGCTTTCTATGGGCCAAAACTAGAGTTCATCTTAAAAGATGCCATTGGGCGAGATTGGCAATGCGGAACGCTTCAACTTGATTTTGTTCTTCCGGAAAGGCTAGGCGCCTCTTACATTGGAGAGGATGGACAAAAACATCGTCCTGTGATGCTCCACCGCGCGATTTTGGGCTCATTAGAACGCTTTATTGCCATTTTCATCGAACACTACGCAGGCAAATTTCCCCTTTGGATTGCACCTGTTCAAGCCGCTATAGCCACCATTACCCAAGAATCCGATGCTTATGCAAAAAAAGTTTATGAAAAACTAAAGGCTCTCGGGTTACGGGTAGAACTTGATCTCCGTAATCAGAAAATCAACCTTAAGGTGCGTGAGTTAAGTCTCCAAAAGATTCCTTATATTCTTGTGGTGGGTCAACGTGAAGCTGAAGAAGAAACGATTGCGTTGCGTAAATTAGGAGGGGAGGCGCAAGAAGTCCTTGATCTTAATGAAGTTATTGGTAAACTATTAAAAGAAGCACACCCGCCTCATAAGCGCTAAGGGGTGTGTTGTTTTATTAACATAGGAGAATTACATATCTAAGTTTATGAAGGATGACAAAGGGACCGCCTCCAATGGCCCGCGCGTCAATGAAAAGATTACCTCATTTAAAGTCCGCCTTGTGAATGAAAATGGGGAAATGCTTGGTATTCTAAGCCAAAAAGAAGCTCTCGAAAAAGCCTTTCAAGCGGGCCTCGACTTGGTAGAGGTTTCGCCCAATGCAGATCCTCCCGTTTGTAAAATACTTGATTATGGCAAATACAGATTTGAAGAGCAAAAGCGCCGCGCTGAAATGCGCAAAAAACAAAAGGTTATCGAGATCAAGGAAATTCAACTTCGCCCTGGAATTGATAAACATGATTTTGAAGTAAAGATGCGAAGCGCGCGGAAATTTATAGAGGAAGGGGACAAGCTTAAAGTGACCCTTCGTTTTAGAGGACGAGAACTCTCTCACCAAGAACTGGGAATGGACGTCTTGAAGCGCGTAAAAGAAGCTCTTCAGGATATTACAAAAATTGAACACGACCCCAAGTTTGAGGGTAAACGCGTGATCATGATCCTGGCTCCTCTTAAATAGCTTTTTCTGCTATACTTTCTGTGATTGGGATGATTTTTATAATGGGATGTCATGAAACTAGACCCTAGTAAGCTTTATTTTCTGCCGCTGGGAGGTTCAGGAGAAATTGGAATGAATCTCAACCTCTATCACACAGAGGGTAAGTGGTTGATGGTGGATTTAGGGATTACCTTTGATCAAACGCCAGGCATCGAGGTTTTGATGCCCGACACAACATTTATTGAAGAGCATGTCCAAAACCTTGTAGGTCTCGTTTTAACCCACGCGCATGAAGATCACATTGGCGCTGTTCCCCATCTGTGGCCACGCTTGCGGTGTCCCATTTATGCCACTCCTTTTACAGCCGCCCTTGTTCGTCATAAGTTAAAAGAAGCGGGCCTTAAAGCACCTCTCCAAGAGGTTCACTTGTCTGGACATGTGGATATAGGTCCTTTTGGCATAGATTTTATCCAAATCACCCACTCTATCCCTGAGCCAAATGTTCTGGCGATTCACACAGCCGCAGGAACGGTAGTACATACTGGGGATTGGAAACTAGATCCTCATCCTTTAATAGGAAAAACGACAGATATCAAAGCCCTTAAAAAGCTTGGGGATGAGGGTGTCTTGGCTCTAGTTTGTGATTCGACCAATGTTCTTGTTCCAGGACGCTCAGGATCAGAAAAACCCATACGAGACAAGCTCATTGAGCTTGTGGGACAATTCCCAGGAAAGCGGGTTTTGATTGCTTGCTTTGCCTCTAATGTGGCGCGTGTTGCGAGTTGCGCGGAAGCGGCTATAGCTAATGACCGGTATGTCGGCCTTGTGGGCCGCTCGCTTCATCGTGTGGATGAGGTCGCGCGCGAACTTAATTATTTTAAAAACTATCCCTCTTTTCTCAGTCATCACGACGCAGGTTTTCTAGAACGCTCCGAGACTCTTTTGATTTGTACAGGAAGCCAAGGCGAACAAAGGGCAGCCCTCCTCCGCATTGCAAAGGGAGAGGATAAACACATCTTTCTTGAAAAAGATGATGTGGTGATTTTCTCATCGCGGCAAATCCCTGGCAATGAGAAGGCCATTGCAACCTTGCAAAATACGCTTATCCGGCAAGGAGTACAGGTAATTACTGCCAATGAAGATGAGGTCCACGTGTCAGGCCATCCAAACCGGGATGAGCTACAGGACATGTATTCCTGGATTCGCCCTAAAATTGTTGTGCCGGTTCACGGAGAAGATCATCATATTGCTGAACAAGCGGTCCTTGCCTTAGAGTCTGGGGTCCCTTATGTGATCCAACCTCACAATGGGGATCTCATTTCTTTGACCTCTAAGGGCCCGAAACTCATTGAAAAAGTGCCTTTTGGGCGGCTTGCGCTTGATGGGAGAAAGCTGATTCCTTATCACGGTGAAATCATGCATGAACGCCATCGCTTGATGAGTACGGGCCATGCTCTCGTGACCCTCCTTCTTGAGCCGCGCGGAACTTTTAAATTTCCCCCAAGCGTCCTTTTAATAGGCATAACAGAAGGTGAACATCGGGAGATTCTCAAAGCCCATTGTATAGGGGCTATTGAGGAAGCCTTTCTTGCCCTTCCCATTGAAGACCGGGAAAGTGATGACATCGTTTCAGAAGCGGCTCGTCTTGCCACGCGTCGCGTTTTATTTGATTATTATGGCAAGAAAACCTTAACTCACGTGCAACTCTTTCGCCTTTAAGGGGAGATTATGATTGGAAACTTAAATCACATTGCCATTGCTGTCCCTGATTTAGAGGCAGCTATAAAGCAATACGAAAAAACCTTTGGGGCCTTTGTAACAAGCCCAACAGATCTTCCTCAGCATGGAATTCGCCTTGCCATTGTGAATCTTTTGAATACAAAAATAGAATTGATGACCCCTTTAGATAACACCTCCCCTATTGCTAAGTTTCTAGAGAGAAACCCTGTGGGTGGCATCCATCATTTAAGTTATGTAGTGCCTGATATTATTGCAGCTCGAGATCAATTAAAAAATGCTGGCATCCAAGTCATTGGTGATGGAACGCCTCAAATGGGGTATCACGACACGCGCGTGCTTTTTTTTAATCCAAAGGATTGTTTAGGGGTGTTGATAGAACTCCAAGAAACAAAAGCTGCTGTTCAAAAGGACCGCGTGGCCGTGAAATCTGCTGTGCATACCGGCCATCATTCAAACAAACCCTCCCTTGAGGGAGTTGATGGGATCGGCATCAATGTTAACGTTGATTTTAAATCAAAAACCCCTAAAGATAATCTCGAAAAGAATTAGCTAGATGTCCTTTGCAACAGGTTTTCTGCTTTATATCATGATTTGGGTTGTGGTGCTTTTTATGACCCTTCCCTGGGGCGTTCGCATTCCAGATACGGTTGAACCGGGCCATGCTACCAGTGCCCCTGAAAATCCTTATATGGGCGTTAAAGTTTTAGTAACGAGCCTTCTCTCCGCCCTCATTTGGATCGTGGGTTATTTGGTGTTAAGTATATAATTCAATAATGATAGCAACCCATCACGCAAAGGCGGGCTTTTCTTCTGACGTTTCCTTTTCAGAGGCCATCATTAATCCATAGGTGATAGCTGAGATAAAGAGGCCGATGAACCAGGCGTAATGGTACAAAGGAACGAAGAATTCAAAGGCTGATCCAGGGCTCCAGACTTTGATCTGAACCAAAAACCCAGGAATGTTTGGAAGGATCCCCAAAATCAAAGCTGCGATGGCTTTAAGATTGTAACCATGCCAATAGGTATAAGCGCCTTCTCGTTGATAAAGCGCTTCAAGATTTAAGGTCGTGCGTCGAATTAGATAATAGTCCACAAGAATGATGCCGGCGATGGGGCCAAGCAAAGCGGAATAACCAATAAGCCAAGTGAAGATATATCCGGTTGGATCAGCCAAAAGCTTCCATGGCATCATCACGATTCCAAGGATTCCCGTGATAAGCCCGCCCATTTTAAAGCTGATATGTTTTGGAGAAAGATTGGAAAAATCATTAGCAGGTCCCACCATATTGGCCGCAACGTTCGTAGTTAATGTGGCGAAGATAATCGTAATAACCGATAAAATGACAATAAAAGGATCATCAAATTTTTGGATCAGAATAAGAGGATCCCAAATGGCTTCGCCGTAAATAGCAAGTGTTGCGCTGGTCACCCCAACGCCAATAAACGCAAAGAATGTCATGGTGGTGGGTAAGCCCAAGATTTGGCCATAGATCTGTGCATTTTGATCCTTCGCATAGCGCGTAAAGTCAGGGATGTTCAGGCTTAATGTCGCCCAAAAGCCAACAATACCCGTCAATGCTGAGAAAAAATATTGATAAAAGGCAGAATTGCTTTCAAATTGAGAGGTTGTTTGGAAAACTTTGCTCAGCCCATCGGCATTCATATAGGCCCAATAAAGCAAAGAAACGCCTCCCAGAATAAGGAAAGGAGCGCACAATGTCTCAAGCCACTTAATGGAATTGAGTCCTTTCCATACAAAAAACAGATTCATAAACCAGAAAGCTATAAAACAAATGAATGGTATAAAGCCCACGTCACCCACTTGGCCTGAAACACTGGCTGCATTTGGCCATAACCACAGTACAAGGGTATAAATAGCTGTTCCGCCGATCCAGGTTTGAATGCCAAACCATCCGCAGGCAACGAAGGCTCGTAGCAAGGCCGGAATGTTTGAGCCCAAAATGCCAAAGCTGGCGCGGGCAAAAACAGGATAGGGGATCCCGTATTTCACGCCCACATGACCATTGAGAATCATAGGAATCAAAACGATCACATTGCCGAGGAAAATGGTCACAAGAGCCTGAATCCAATTCATGCCTCCCTCAATGAGGGACGATGCCATCATATATGTTGGGATTTGAACTGAAAGCCCAATCCAGAGGGTAAAAAAATTAGAAGTGGTCCAGTTTTTTTGATTTTTTGAAACGGGAGCTAGATCTTTATTCGTAAGGTCATTGGTCATCATCAATACCACCTCATTAGAATTTATCCTTTTTAAGCTAATGTTCGAGTTAATGTCAATTTATTTATAGCCCCCTTCCCTACGGTAAACGCATCTAAAATATAGGTGCGACCCTGCTTGTTTTGTGCAGCTCAAATGCATAAACATACAAAATCAACCAATTAGCGTCATCCTCGAGAGCGCGAAGCGCGAGTCGGGGATCCAGGGAAATGAGAATGGAGGACGAATGGTATCTTATGTTTATATTATGGCAAGTCAGAAAAATGGAATAGAGCTTGGAAGTTAAGGTTGATAGAGAAAACAAATCCTCACTGGGAAGATTTGTACGGAACTTTATAATTTTCTGGATCCCCGACTCGCGCTTCGCGCTCTCGAGGATGACGCAGATTGGGGAAACGCAGTATTCCTCTCATTTTAGATGCGTTTACCGTGCCCCTTCCCTATTTGTCATGAGCAACGGGGGCTCGTTCTTTTATATTCTGAAAATAAAACGCATCGATATACTGATCTTCAAGTTGCATCAGTTTCTCAGCGTGTCTTTTGTTTTCCTTTAAATACGGAAGCATTTTTTCATAAGTCTCGGGAGTTAGACTTTGGGCGATGCGAATCACATCCTCTGGATCTTTAGCAATAAACATGCCGCGCTCATCAAAATAGTCTTTAATATTTGGACAGCCAATATAAATGGGTATAGATAAGGCTAAGAAAGGCCCAAGAAGTTTTTCTGAAAAATAATTTTCTTGCCTTGAATTTTCGATCGCAATAGTAAATTGGCTCCCAAAAATCCACTTTTTAGAATCGGTGGGAAGCACTCTTCCTTTCATAGCTTTGGGATATTTGTTTATATCTCGTTTTGAGATATAGAATTTAGTAGGCATTCCTAACTTTTTCTCGTTATCCCAGATAATCATACGGAAATGGTAGATGAATGATCCTCTGGTTCTAAAGGAGTCCATCCCCTTACCCCCTAAGCTAAGTAAAAAACTTATTTCGTATTTCTTTTCTGAGGGGATCTCTTTGGGATCAATGTGAGAAAACATATATCCAGGTATAATGCGCAGATTCTTAGTGCCGATGTTAGAGTCGATCAGCATCAAATCAAAGCCAGGCGCAAGGCGCTGCATATTTTTTTTGAATTCATATTCTTCACGGCCAAAGGGAGAAAACTCTATTGGTTCAAAGCAATAATGAGCAAAATTAAGCATACGAGGATTGATGAGCCCATTCTTCTTCCAGTGTGTGCCGTTATAAAGGCGGTGCATGATGTATTCATAGCCTTGATATCTTCGAAAGCGTGTAATTACCATTTCAGGAGGCGCAGTTTTAAGAGCTGGCAAATCTGTGACACCGTAAGCATCAGGGTTTTTTAAAAAAGGGCTATGATAAAAGGAAAGTTGTGGATCCTTTGAAAAGTGTATCATGAGCCCCCGCTTTAGCATCGGCTGGAAACATGTGGGCACATTGTCTTTAAAAGATTCAGGGAGAATAAGCACGACTTTAAACTTCTGCATACGCATGAAGCCCTCCACTGCCATCCACGCGCGATAAAATTGTTCTTGGTTGGCATAAATTTCAACGGATTTCGCAGTTTCTGGAACTATTAAAGGAGGCTGGCTCAAAAAATCCACAAATGGATTCCCCGAACAAGGCCAGAGGCGCTCTTTATACAAAGTAACATTGAACCATGGATTGGGATCAAAGTCCCCTCCTCCCAAACGGGTGCTTCGTTGCAAAAAATGATCAAGTGGCTCTTGACCACTTTTTTGGAGCTCTGCATCATATTCCCGCCTATAAAAAGCTTCATCAAAATAAGGTAAAACAAGTGCTTTATCTTGAGCATATCCCCAATGGACCCATGGAGTGAGGCGAAAGTAAAAATTTACGAGGGGTTCGCGATAAAAAAACGAACCGATCGCTAGAAAAAGAAGAAGGAATATTGTGAGAAGGAACTTCTTGTTTTTAAAAAAGAAATAAAGCGTTTTCATTTTACAACATTTATTAAAGTGGTGCCGTCAGAGAGAATCGGACTCTCGACCTCACCCTTACCAAGGGTGTGCTCTACCACTGAGCTACGACGGCAAATCTGGGGCAAGATGCCATACTGCTAAGCTCCAATCAAGTGGGGAAGACCATGTTTTAGAAAAAAATTGCATACACATTGCTTATTATAACTATATCACTTAATATAATCATACAATATGAATAGAAGGTATAAACGAGATGATTAGAGAAGTAACCGCTATGTTAGCCCGTCAAACTTTTGGAACATTATTAAATGAAGTTAAGTTCAGAAAAATAAAAGATGAATTTGAGGCGCTTACTGCAGAGCTAGGAAATGCCTATGTAGGTTGTGAAAAAGAAATTGCTGAAGGTGAAATTTCTGAAGCGATTGAAAAAACAAAAAAATCTTAAATATGCCATTCTTTTATGACGACATTATCTCCTCCAAAAAAGCCCCCTCACCCCTCGAAAATTGAGAGGGAAAAACTGGTAGTTGCCCGCAAAAACCGCCTTGCGCTTGCTCTTCGAGAAAATTTAAAAAAGCGAAATGAACAACTTCGTGGCCGGAAAGACCTTTAGCGTATTTTTCCATTGACCGCCCTTGAATTTTAGGTATTTTAAAACAATTCCTGGGCCTGTAGTTCAGTGGTCAGAACCCTCCGCTCATAACGGAGTTGTCGCAGGTTCGAATCCTGCCGGGCCCACCATCCGCCTTCGGCCTAATTTTGCCAAAGGCAAAATTTAGCTTCGGCGTGATTTATCATGACGAAGCGTGTGAAGCGGATGACACGCCGTAGCTTGAATGTAATGAAAGCGTAGGCGGGCAGCAAAGAAATGGCCTTCGGCCTAATTTTGCCAAAGGCAAAATTTATAGGAGTATACCCTTCGCCAATGAAAATGCCTTTTTAATCAAGGGGATCAACGAAAAAGCTGTTGCAGTTTAATAAAATTTTATGTATAAACAGTGAATGAAGATTGAACTGAGCATTAAAGAAAAAGAAGAGCTGGAGTTACAGCACAGTAAAGAGAAGGATCGCCGTGTGGCTGATCGTATTAAAGCCGTTCTGTTAAATGCAGAAGGCTGGACTCAAAAGCAAATTGCTCAAGCTTTGCGAATTCGCTATGAAACAGTGCAAGATCACCTCAACGACTATAAAAATAGCAAGAAGCTTAAGCCCGAGAACGGAGGCTCACAAAGCCACCTTAATGAGTTCCAAACCGCTGAACTCATTAGCCATCTCGAGGCCAATACATACACAAAGGCTAAGCAGATTTGCGCCTACATTGAACAGAGATTTGGTGTGAAATACACGGTTTCAGGAATAACAAAATGGCTGGAAAATAATGGGTTTTCCTTTAAAAAACCCAAAGGGACTCCTGCAAAAGCTGACCCCGAAAAGCAGGCTGAGTTTATCAGGTATTATGAGAATCTTCTCAACACCCTCCCTGAGAACGAACCCGTTGAATTTGCGGATGCCGTTCATCCCACAATGGCCACAAAAATAACCTATGGATGGATTCGCAAAGGGCAAGATAAACTCATCGCAACAACTGCCTCTAGGACACGGATCAATCTTCTCGGATCGATCAATTTAGAGACCATGGAAGTCACGCTTGCTTCTCATGAGACGATTGATAGTAAAGCCATGGAAAAGCATTTTGCTGCTTTGCGTAAAAAATATCCAAAAGCTCCCAAAATTCACCAGATTTTGGATAGGGGGCCTTATAACATCAGCAAAGAAACAAAGATTGCCGCTGAAAAATACGGAATTGTTCTGCATCATTTGCCGCCCTATAGTCCCAATCTGAATCCGATTGAGCGATTATGGAAGGTGATGAATGAGTTTACCCGTAATAATCGAGTCTTTAAGAGTGCTTCGGAATTTAGGAGATCTATTGATGATTTCTTTACCAAATGGCCAGAAATTTCTCACTCTATGATTGACCGTATTAATGACAACTTTCAGATCCTGAATAAGGCATCTTCAAGTTGAAGGGGTATATTTTATTTATGGCATCTCATCAATACATTTACGTTATGAAGGGACTTACAAAGGTCTATCCTGGCCAAAGAGAGGTGTTTAAGGATATTTGGTTGTCTTTCTATCCCGGTGCTAAGATCGGCATTATAGGTGTCAATGGCTCGGGGAAATCCACTTTGATGAAAATCATGGCTGGTCTCGATAGGGAATTTAATGGTGAGGCTTGGGCTGCCGAAGGGACAACCGTAGGGTACCTTCCCCAAGAACCCGAATTGAATCCTCATTTAACCGTTGAAGCAAATATTTTAGAGGCCCTTTCCCACACAAAACAACTCCTGGACAAATTTGAAGCTATCAGTGCCCGTTTTGCTGAGCCTATGGATAACGATGAGATGAACACCCTTCTTGCTGAGCAAGCCGAGCTTCAGGAAAAAATCGAAGCGGTGGAAGGGTGGGATTTAAGCCGTAAGGTTGAAATTGCCATGGATGCGTTGCGCTGCCCTTCAGGAGACGCTGACGTAAAGACCCTTTCTGGAGGTGAAAAGCGCCGTGTTGCCCTTTGTAAGCTTCTTTTACAGCAACCGGATATTCTGCTCTTGGATGAGCCCACAAATCACTTGGACGCGGAATCAGTGGCATGGCTCGAGCGCCATTTGCAAGAGTACAAAGGCACCGTCATTCTCGTCACCCATGATCGGTATTTTCTCGATAACGTCGTAAAATGGATTTTGGAACTCGACCGTGGCCAAGGCATTCCTTTTGAGGGAAATTATTCTCTGTGGCTTGAACAAAAGCAAAAACGTCTTGAGCAAGAAGGGAAACAAGAAGGAGCTCGACAAAAAACACTTGCGCGGGAGCTTGAATGGATTCGACAATCGCCCAAAGCACGCCAAGCCAAAAGCAAGGCCCGCATTCAAGGCTATGAAGCGTTGTTAGCACAAGATGCGCGTAAGTCTCAAGAAGTGGCTCAAATCATTATTCCGGCAGGGCCTCGCCTAGGCACAACGGTCATTGAAGCTCAAGATCTCGCAAAAGGATTTGGGGATCGGCTCCTTATAGAAAATCTCAACTTCAAGCTGCCTCCTGGTGGGATTGTCGGTGTTATTGGGCCTAATGGTGCGGGAAAAACAACGCTTTTTAAACTCATTACAGGACAAGAAACCTCCAATCAGGGCGCGTTCCGAGTGGGAGAGTCTGTCGTATTGGGGTATGTAGATCAATCTCGCGACACGCTCTCCCCCCATAAAACGGTGTGGGAGGAAATCTCTGAAGGTCATGATGAAATTGAGCTCGGAAAGAGAAAGGTACAAAGCCGCGCTTATTGTGCCAGTTTTAACTTCAAAGGAGCCGATCAACAGAAAAAGGTGGGGCAACTTTCGGGAGGGGAGAGAAACCGCGTGCACTTAGCCAAAATGCTAAAGTCCGGTGTGAACGTATTGCTCCTCGACGAGCCGACTAATGATTTGGATATCGACACATTGCGCGCCCTTGAAGAGGCGCTTCTTGAGTATGCAGGATGTGCGGTTATTATCAGCCATGATCGCTGGTTCCTTGATCGGATTGCAACCCACATCTTGGCCTTTGAAGGAAATAGTCATGTAGAGTGGTTTGAGGGCAACTATCAAGCCTATGAGGAAGATTATAAGCGTCGATATGGTATAGAGGCAAATCAACCTCATCGCTTAAGATATAAGCCTTTGATACGCAAAACCGCTTAATTTTTTTGAATTTTTTCAAACTCTTCTTTGGAAAGCCCAGTTGTCAGCGCAATAAGGTCAAGGGCAACTCCCTTTGCTAGGAGAGCTTTGGCAATGAGAATCTTTTCTTCTCGCTTTCCTTCTTCTCTTCCTTCTTCGCGTCCTTTCTCAAGGCCTTTTTCAAGGCCCTCATCATATTTCTGGGCCATGGAGGCAATATAAGCCCCTTCATATTTTTCCGCTTGGTCATAGGTTAAAAGTTCTTCTTCATTCCAATGAAAGCGATCCAGCTCGTCATAAGCACGTTCAATGATCATATCCTTGCCAACAAGCTTTTCTAAATCACTCTCGG
>Ga0156280_160_pt1 | contig 20366 bp, 13 predicted proteins | sample RifCSPlowO2_12_FD_107929 | JGI IMG/M metagenome (GOLD analysis project Ga0156280, IMG submission 107929) | Alphaproteobacteria bacterium RIFCSPLOWO2_12_FULL_42_29
AATCGTCTGCTTTTTGTTAAAAACAAAAAAATTAAGCAAAAATTTTTGGCCTCTCTTCCCTCAAACGCAAAAACCTGGGGTTTTCTTTCAGGCACTAACTATTTGTTTTTTGGGTGCTGCATTTGTATCTGCTTTACCAGGATTTCTACCCACGCTTTTCCCTCCGCGTGCACGGTATAGCGGTGTTGCCTTTAATTATACTCTTGGACAGGCCCTGTTGGGAGGAACAACCCCCCTCGTTGCTACAACTTTGGTTTCATGGACAGGAGATCCAATCACTCCAGCTTATTATCTTATGTTGAGTGGTTTTTTGGGGGTACTTGCCTCTATTTTTGCCAAACCCCTTCATCAAGAAGTTTTGTTGAACTCTTTATTATCAAGCATTCCCTTTACAAGAAAAGGCAAGCTCACGTCATATCGGTACTCTAAGTCTGTATGATTGTCAGGAAACTCTTCATAGAGATGTTTTACCTTCTGATCTGATAAGGTTTTATGAAGGATTCGTGCCCCAAACTGAAGATGATATTGATCGAAACTTCCACAATCAATATAAAGGGCCTTCAGTAAAGAGAGATTTAGGATGCGCGTTTGAGAAGGAAAAGCCGGATCATGTGTAAGCCAGTTTTGCCAGCGTTCTTTAATCCATTGTCCTGTGTAGAGATCAAAAGGCAATCGAATTCCGAGGTAAGAGGAGGGATCAGGATCATAAGCTGCACAAAATGATAAAAACATCAACGTAATGAACTCTTTATGCGTTAATTTATGAGCCTTCTCAATATGCCTTATAAAAGGTTCAATCTTGTAATCATAGCCACTCAATTCCATAGAAATGAGGGGAACATAGCCACTGACAAGCCATTGAAATCCCATTCCGCCAGAATGGCATGCAACAGCCGACCAAATATCCGGTCGGGTCATGCCATAGGTTATAGCCCCAAATCCACCGGAAGATTTACCAAAGCAAGCCCTAAATCCTGAACCGCCGGTTGGGTAATGAGATTCCACAAAAGGAATCACTTCATCAATTAAAAAAGTTTGATAGTCTCCTATAACGCTACTGTTAATATATTGATTCCCGCGCAAGCGCGTAAAACAATCTGGGAAAACAACAATACAAGGAGGCATTTTATGAGAGAGAATGAGTCTATCGAGTCGCGTTGGTAAATTTTCCCGATCAGGGTGCCAATTGACTAAAGCTAGACCCGAACTATTATAGGGAGCAAGTGCCATTAAGAGAGGATAATGGTGTTTTTCATCATAGTGTGGCGGAAGATAAATAACTATTCTTCGTTCAGGTAGATCGCCGAGAAAATTATTTTCAAGAACCTTAGATCGAAGTTGATGATAAAAAATAACGGGTTGAGGCTTCATAGAAACTCCTTAAATTGAATTGTAGGCTAAGTAGCTACGCGCTGCAGAGAATTTAAGTTCATGTCAACACGTTCAATATGCTTCTTGCTTTTTAAGAGTACAGACGCTCCATTTACAGCTAGCAATCCTATTGTACTTGTTAACATTAAGTAAATTGCCGGAGCTTTTGGATCTCCCGTCCACGAAACCAACGCGGTTGCAGCAAGAGGGGTAATGCCACTAAAAAGGGCTTGGCCTACACTAAATCCAATAGCTGTCCCAGTAACCCGTTCCCTGCTAGGAAATAGCTGCGGCATGAGGCCAGGGGCAGCTCCCATGAACCCAACTCCAACTAAGCTAATGAAAATTTGAACAAAAATGACTGTTCCCAAAGAAAAATGATATTCAAGTAAAGAGAACAGAGGATAGATAGTAATCATAACTCCAAGCGCAGAATAAGACATAAACTTAACAGCTCCTAGGCGATCGGAAAGAAAGCCTGAAAAAGGAAGTAAGACCATCCATAAGCCAATAACACCTGTATTGATAAGAAGGGTAAGAGAAGCAGGAATCATAAGTTTGGTTGTCAACAGAATCTGCATATAAATAGAGACGATATAAAAGGGGATCTGAATGTTTGATCCAATGGCAATCGTGCACAGAAGAGTGAGTTTTTTTTCTCTAAAAAGAGACACCAGAGGAAAACGAGATTGTGGTGGTATAATCTTAATTTGGGAGAAGGAAGATGTTTCCTGAAGCTGTCTTCTATAATAATAAGCTGCGAGACCAAATCCACCCGCTATGAGAAAAGGAATTCTCCACCCCCAGTCTGGCATAAATGAAGCCGTACAAAGAGCCCCAAGCCCTGAGCCAAGAACAGCCCCTAAAAAAGCCGTTGCACACAAAATACTTCCCGCAAGACCAATCCTAGCTTGTGACACTTGTTCTGCAATAAAGACGGATGCACTCCCATATTCTCCTCCAACGCTAAACCCTTGAATGAGCCGGCAAAGGATGATGATGAAAGGAGCAAAAATTCCTATTCTTGCATACGAGGGCGTAAGCCCGATAATTACTGTTGGTAAGGTTATGAGCAGAATAGAAGTCAAGAGAGCTTGCTTTCTTCCATAACGATCTCCCACATAACCAAAAAAAGCACCTCCTATGGGTCGCATGATAAACCCCGCAGCAAATGCACCTAAGCTTGCCATTAATGATAGCGTAGGATTTAAAGATGGGAAAAAAACAGGTGCGAGAAGGGAAGAGAAAAAACCAAATAAGGTAATGTCGTAAAACTCTAAAGCAGTACCAGCCATAGCAGCAGATACGTTTTTTATTATGCTCATAAACCCCCCATTTATGAATGTTAAATAAATTTTTAGCTAATTTTTATAGTTTCTTCAATATCGCTTTTAAATGGGGCTATACATCTTTGAGATAGCGCCTATATGTAATTCATGCTTCACAAGCATGTATTAAAAATTATAATTATAAATAGTGGTCGTTGTTAAAGTATTTTTTAAGTTTAGTTTTTTACTTCTCACGTAAAGTGAGAATATGCACAGAAACTCTTTAGCCTCCCTAGAAAGATTCTGTGGTGCCTCCCTGAAAATATTAAAGGAGGATGTGTGGTGATGGTTCCTCCTTTTCTTTATTACAGGGCTGACAGTAAGTTTTAAAGGAGAGTGGTGATGCGAGAAAAGGGGTTTCATTTAGATGACCATTTAAAAGGACAAAAGGCACTTTATAGCTTGATAACACGTTATACCCTTAAAGATAAGCCAATCTTTACCCATTTTCGTTCAACAATCCATAAAAAACATAAGGAGCATCTCCGTATAGAAGATCCTTTATGGGAGCGCGTATGTAGAGAGGTTGTTGATCTCATGGGGCATGCAGGCCAACCTATACGGCAATGTAAGCCAGGATATATCTCTCATAGAAAAGGGGTTATCGCTCTTGATTGCCAAAGTGAAAAAGCCCTTCACTTCGCTCGGCAGTTTGATTTTATTATTTTAGGGAGTCTCAAACCCTATTTTCCAATCCTCAAGGCGGTAAAAGCAAGAAGAACAAAAAGCCTCTAAATTTGTCCTTAGATAAAAGAGCTTGTTTTTATCCTTTCTGTAGGAACTCTATATTTTAATAGGGTTCTATATACTTTTTGACCCAATCAACCTGGTCATTCATAGCGGCATAGGCTTGTTTTGGTGAATCGATGCTATGTCGTGGCTTTAGATTTGCTGCTGAGGAGATGTTTCCTAAAAAAACAAAGGCTATAAAACTAAACGCAATCCATCTCCACATTCTTATTTTCCTTGATAAACTCAGAATGGAAACAGGATAATCCAAACGATCTTAAGAATTCATTAAAATATTAGAGGCTCTCTAACTTCTAATCCCTAATCCTTTGAAAACAGACTCATCTTTAGCGTTCGTCTCTTAAGGTATTCATGATATAAAGAAAGCCAAAATTATAACGGCCACAGGGGCTTTATGAAGCGCTTTATCTCATCGCTGATCATCTTTTCTATGCTGTGGGTGGATGTGGCGCGGGCTATGGAAGAGGATGAGCGCCCCCCATCGCCGCCTATTGTAGCCAAATCTATACCTTCAAACACAACAGAAGAATTACCTCCCTCTCCCTCTGTAGTGCAGGCCTTGTTAAAACAAGTGGGAGAGGAAAAGGACGAGGATGATAAAGATTCTCAACTATCTTCTCCCGAAACACCTTTTCAAGACCCAAAGCCTAGGGAGATAGAATCTCCAGAATCAGATTCTGATGAGGCTATTGATAAGGATGGCAAAGCTGAGGAGGTTCCTCAAGAGAAGCCAGATGAGAAATCACCTCTTTTACCACCACAATCAAACGGCCATGCGTCTTTCCGAGATTCGATTAAAAAAGAAGATTCCAAAAGCTCGTCTAGTTCAAGCTCTTCCTTGACTCCAAAAACAAACAAAGGGAAGGAAGAATCTAGCTCCTCAGATGAAGAAGAAAAAGAGGAGCTGTCCTTAGATGAACGAATCGGAGAATTTTTTGCCTCTCTTGCCGCACTAGAGGACCAAAGGTTTACCTCTGCATCTTCTGTTCTTCGTTCTATCAACCATGAAGATGCAGAAAGACTTCCCTTACTTTCTGCAGCCGCTCAAGACAATGACCTTGAAAACCAGACTCTCCTCTCAAAAGCTTCCTTCCTACGTCAATCGCTTAGGGATATCCTTCAACAAAATAAAGATGCCGTTGCAGAGGAATTTAAGGCCTGGATTCAAGCTAATAAAAACGATCCCAAATGGCTTGAATCAAGGATCATAGACGTCCTTCGTGATTTGTTAAAAAAGCATGATAAATTTCTTCCGCCCTCCTTGCAGGACACATTTAATGATTTTGAGAACAATGCTGGACTTACCACTTTAACCCTACAAGATTGGCTTAAGACCATGGGGTTTCTTCAAGAAGAAGGGCTCGGGGATTTAGGCAAACAACCCCCACTTGTAAAACAATTTTACACCTTCTTCCGAGCGGTTCTTCAATATGATCTGGCATACCACTATCTCACCCAACAATCTGAGGGAATGAACGAGCGGGTCAAAGCCTTTCTCGCTTACTTTCAAAAATACGATGCCGAAGGCCAACATACCCTAAAACAAAAAGCAGCCTCCATTTTAGCATTGGTTACCGCCGCGGGAGCAAGTTGGGGTTTAGAATATATTTTTTTTGCGGATTCATTGGAATTTCTTAGTAAAATAAGCATGAGTTACCGGTGGGAATTTGTCTTTATAGCATCAATATTTCTTGATTCATTTCCCCGTGATTGGGAACTTTTTACTGAATTTTCTGCTCCCAGCAAATCTAAATTTTTAGGTCCTCCACAGAAAAAAATATGGAGAGCTCTGGATTTCATGGGAAAATCTGCGGTAATTTTACCTCTTGCAGGACTCACAGTTTATTATTACTCTTCCGCTTTCACTCTGACATCTTGGCAGGATTTATTGTTTTTTTCCTCTACTTCTGTTTGGTGGCTTGCTCTTGATGCAGCTGCCTCTGTTTTTCTTCAATTACGCATTGCGAATGAAGATCTCCACATAAAATGGGATCAGCTCAAACCTCGTCTTCAAGGAACTTTTATTGAAAAAGTGCCTTTGTTACGTCATATGCTTAAGCAGCATATCCCCTCTGTGCCTGACATTCGGCGCAATGACTTCATTAAATCCCTTAAGACAATGCGTAAAGCTGTTTACAGGATGGAGGGAGATATAATTGCCAAACTTTACAAGGAAATGTACACACTTCTTGCAAAGGACAAGAAAAATACCCCGAAAAATAAAGATAAAAGGGAAGAGTTAGATGCTAGGGAGGCTTTTTTAACTCTTTCTTATGTTAGAAAAGTCCTTGAAAATCACGCGGAGGAAGAAAGTGAAATGATTGTTAAGGCTTCATCCCATCTTTGGCATGATCGTCTTGCAGTAGGATTAGGAACCTTTTTTGCTTTGACGGCAAGTTATGCCCGTTATTTAGTATATCAATATGCAGGAAACTTTTTGTTCCATGAAGCCTTTGGCATTGAAGATAAAATAGTCCTTGGCATTCTCTCTAATGTATTTGCAACGATAGGGTGGCTTTTCCAAGGATTTGGAGAAGAAACAGCCATTGAAGAAAACATCCAAGGGATTTTAGGAAAACGAGAAAAATCTCAAAGCAGTCACCCATGGGCTCGGACCTTCGTGGGAGGGACGTCTGGTTTTATGGGGCTTTTTTTTACTCTCCCTTATCTCGTCACAGGTTTGCTTGCCATGAAAAGCTACTCTCTACCTATCCAAATTATCTGCTTATTCCCTTTCCTTTTTGCCGATGGCAATTCTAATGCGTGGCTTTTAAATGAAACCTATCGCTCCTATATCCATGGATATGATTGGCTGAAGGGAAAGATATGTGGAAATAATTCGCCAAGGATAAGTGTTGAATATAAAAGAGATTGTCTCATTCGATGGCTTGACCGTCTAATCAAATTAGGCAAAGAGGCCGACCCTCAGGTAATAATGGAGTTAGACACTTTCTTAAAGAGTCAAAAAACCCGAGGAAAAGCCACATCAAGAGCTCCAACCCTGGAATTAGAAGACTTTGTTGATTTGGGACAGACAGCTATGTAAATAATAGTCATTGGTCATTAGAGGTTAGAAATTTTCTAATATAAAAGCATTGACACCCGATACGTATCGAGTTGCTCTCAGGGTAATAATAAGAGGTCATTCGTGATTTTAACCTTTAAGTACAAAGAACTTCGGCTGTATTTTGAAAAAGGAGTTTCTTCTAAAATTAAGCAGAGCCATTTAAAGCGTTTACGCATTAGAAAAAGGAAAAAAGACTATGATGCACATGCCACCTCATCCTGGAGAAATCTTAAAGGAACTTTATTTAGAACCTTTAAATTTAACAATAACTGAAGCCGCCAAAGGACTCCAGGTGACAAGGAAAACATTATCAATGTTGGTGAATTGTCATACAGGTATAAGCCCAGAAATGGCTTTAAAACTTGCTAAGGCTTTTAATACCACTCCCGAAAGTTGGCTTAACCTTCAACAGCAATACAGCTTATGGGAATCAGAAAAAGAAGTCGACACATCACACGTTAAAATATTCTCATGGCCTCATCATGGAAAAGAACATAGGGTTTAGAAATTAGTAATTAGCAACCCACCCTCAGCGGGCGCAGAGGCTCATACCGTAGAGTAATGAATTGTAAGACTGGGACTCCGCGGTAGATCCGCGGAGCGTCAGGGTGAGAGGGTTCTGATCCCTAACGACTAATTTTCCTAAGTCGTTGATAAAAGTAGTAAATTTAAGATTCCCCTTTAGGCAAATAAAAGGTATAAACTAGTAATTAGAGGTTAGTAATTAGTTTAGGCCTTCTTTCTAATTACCAATCACTGATCACTAATTTTGGTATTTTATCTTTGTTTGTCTTGATGGCAATGTGTCGTGGTGGTAATAGTCGTGAGAGAAAAATTTAAGAGAAAAAATATATGCATAATATAAAACGCCTTCTCTCCTTAGTCCTCATTGCTGCTCTGGTCTTTCCTGATCTCGCGCGGGCAATGGAGGATGGTGATGATGGAAACCATCATATAACCAGAGCTCTTATTCTTCCACCGCCACAAGAACCAGAGCAACCAGAAGACAGTCTGAACCCTAGCACAGTTAGCACCGCAACCGTAACAACCTCAGATCCTGGGCAACCTCTCTTCTCTCTCTCACCCCCCACGAGTCCTTTTTCTTCTTCTCCTCCAGATGAAAAAGGTTCATCGTCTAGCTCTTCATTATCGAGCTCCGATAATCTTACATCTGTATCTCCTCCAGCATCCATAAGCCCAACTTCCGGCAGTTCAAGCCTTTCATCGTCCCCCACTAAAGAAGACCCCCACAAAACAACTGCACAGCTCTCAAATTCTGAATCTTCGCCAGGAAGCTCACCTCCAGATTCTAGTGTTGTTGTTGGGAGCTTGCAAAAAACTGGTGTTCCATTAGCAACTCTTAGGAAGGAGCTATTAAAAGCAGCCAGTGCTGTGGGCGATCAAAAGGAACAACCCGGTCCTCCGGTACCAGAAAGAGGGTTGGGTATCAATGGTTCTTCAGAAGACGTACTGTTCTCAGCATCCCCTCCTGGTAGTCCAAAGGAAACGGATCCTTTATTAGGGAAGAAAAAATCCGGAAAGAAAGAATCAAAAAAAGAGGAAGAAGAGGTTGTCGTTTCTCTGAGAGACAGCGGAGACAGTAGCGGATTAAGTGATAGCTCCTCCGAACAGAACCGTTTGACGCCAGCAGATGTTAAACAAGCTTGGAAAGGGGACAAAACACAGCAAGCCAGAGTGCGCCAGTTGGTTGAGTCGCTTCAACATGTGACACCCCAAGAAGCCCGTGACCTTGTCCAAGCCCTTTTGCAAAAGACACCCATTGGGAAAGATAAATCTGTAAACATTGCTGAACTTTCTGATGAGAAGTTAGGATCTGCTCTCCAAGAGTGGACTTGGCTGGATCCTGAACAAGACTTAGGAGGAGCCCCCCTACGAGTCGCACAGCTTCCTGAAGGCTGGGAATTCGACCCCTTAAAATTAAGGAAAATTAAGGCTTTTCTTGAATACTTAGAGCCCTACACCTTCCAAAACAAAAACACCTGGAAGCAATACCTTGCTATGGCAACGGCCATGACTTTGGGAGGATTAGCGGCATGGCCAATGGTTCCTATTTTCAACGTTGGTTTGTATGATATTGTTGACGAGAGGTTAGGTTGGTATCCTCTTACCAATAGCGTAACATTTGAAGTCGCATTACAGATATACGTTTGTGCAACAGCTCTCTTTGACAATGTTCCGCGTATGAGCTGGTGTGCCCGCCGTGCTTGTGCTCCTTCCACAAAGGCTTTTTCTGCTCCTCGTAACAAGCTTAAAGATTATCTAACCTATGGCTTATATGTGGTTAGTGGATCCCCCATTGTTTTGACCATGCTTTATTACCTCGTGGACGCAGAAGAGCAATTTGTTCACAATGCAGAACAATGGGGGGTAGACCCCACACCGTATAAAGTATTTCCTTACAAATGGGGCGGGTTTTTGATGTTTGAAACCTTTGTTTGGAGCTTGGATCAATTCCATAACTTTAAAGGATGGGTCGCTGAAAGATTCTTTAGTGATTCAGTACCCCGGGGAATAACGCATGAATATGTTCCGTTTCGCCGTGGCCTTTTGAAGAAACTCAACACCTTACAAGAGGCTTTTAATTGGATGCCTAATGAGCAAATTCGCCACATTTACGGTGAATTTTATAAGAAGGAATTACTTGATGACATGAAAGCTCAAAATCCTGATGGTACTCAAAGCCAACGGGAAAGTATGATGGCCTATTGCCGGCTGAATTATCTTTTAGCGCTTGCGGGCCAAGTGGAAGAAGATCATATCCAGGCAAAAAGTCATTATAAGGCCATTACGGAATGGATTAGTGCTATGAGTGCTCTTAGCGCTTCTGTTGCCCGCGTCATTGCCATGCAACTTGTGTTTTCAGCAATGATTAAGTGGATAAGTTTTGATAAAGTTTCGGAAGATGCTGCCGAGAAGTGGGGATGGGGATTAAGTGCGGCCTTAGGCCTTATTGGACAAGGTGTTGCTGAAGTTACAGGTGGAATTGATTTTTTCCATCGGTATGTTCCTAGTACAGGTCTTGTTCAAAAGACAGAACCAGAGAACGAAACAGCTTTTCGCGCGGTTCGATATCCTGCTATTTGGTATACAGCTCTTGAGTCTGTATGGAATCTGATTCCTTTGGTAGCCCTTTGTTTAGATAGTGTGGATAAATTCTTTGGCGGAAAATACATTTGGATGCTTCTCTTTTCAACTTATATTGCTAATGAATACTTTGGTGGTGCCGCAACCTTAACTGAATCTTATGTTCGCAGTATCCCCACCAATGCCAATCGGTTATGGAATCATATGCGACGCCTCTGCGGTTATGAATACTCGACAGGATATATGCGAGATGAGTTGAGCTTAATGGTAGAGCGGTTTCGGAACATTATTGAAAATACTGATTTAGATACCCTTGTCTTTATTAAACAAAACATGGGTGAAGGGAAGCTTGGAGAGTCTCTATCTTCATCCACAAGTTCAAGTCCCACCTCCTCTCGATCTCCTCTCGTAATCTCTCCAGAAGATTTAACTTCTGAGGATGAGGAGGAAGAAGAAAATCTCGGATTCTCTTCGACATGTCAACTTAAAGGAGAAACGCGCGTCTCTCCTTTAGAGACGGAAGTGTAAAAAAGTTTTCCCCCTCCAGATTTTTCCTATAATTCAAGGGGCACGGGGAGGACAACCCTGACCTATACATCCCGATTTCGACGAGCTCAACGACGTTCCTGCTTGGGGATGATCCATATTCAATTTACAGGATTCGGGGTGATCCTTACATATATCTGGAGAAACAGTAGCACTGATAGCCGCCCCTCCTTGTCCCATCCCTCCCAAAAGTCCTACGAGAGCTATGCTCATTAAGAGAGTCTGAATTTTCATGATTTCCTCCTATTTAGGTGTTAGTGATTGGTAATTTACTATCTTCTTTTATTTAGTATTTTCAGTTTATCGAAAAATAGTTTATAAAAGTTTAAAAGAAAAAGAATTTTCTAGATGATCAATGGAGGATTTTATCTACAGTGACAAACATTTTGGAGTCGCGCGCTTGTTCTTTGCAATAAAAACTTGCCCTCGTAAAGACGAGGATATTTATTTGATATTTCCAAATATTTCTAAAAAACCCCCACTCGAGAGCATTCTCCTTCGTTTTGCCTTTTCTGGTGAAGCCCTCTTTGACGAGAAAAATAAGAATAAGCGTCTAATATATTTTTATGGGGCTATGCGGTTGATTCCCGGACCCTTTATTATTTCATTTTGGCTCGTCTGTGCCCGCCTATAATCGTCATTGCGACCACGAGCGTAGCGAGTGGGAAGCAATCCAAGTGTATGTAAACAAAGGTTTCTGGATCGCCACGCCCCCTACGGGGACTCGCGATGACGATTCTTGGTAATAGTTTATACTTCTCTTAACAAGGTACTCACAAGTACGGGAGTCAACTGCATAGCCCCATATTTTTATTGTTCTTTGAAAAATCAATTCAGGTACGCAGAAGTAATAATCTTTTTTTCCAACGACAAAAAGCGGAATGAGTTATCTCTTTTTCTCTGCAATATTCATTTTGACTTAAGCCACTTTGCTTCCAATCTTCAATAATAGCTTCCCATGTCTTTTTAATGTCTAATTTTCTTTGTGACGCAGGGTAAATTTTGGGTATCCAATGACGGAAAGAAGAAAAGCTTATCTCTTTCTTTTGACAATACTCTTCTCGACTTAAACTACTTTGTTTCCAATCCTCTATAATAGCTTCCCATTCTTCTAAGGTATGTTTTTTTGCTGAAGAAGGACAAAGCGCTCCTTTCCAACGAGAGAAGGCGGAATGGGTTATCTCTTTTTCTCTGCAATATTCATTTTGACTTAAGCCACTGCGTTTCCAATCTTCAATAATAGCTTCCCATTTCTTTTTAATGTCTAATTTTCTTTGTGACGCAGGGTAAATTTTGCGTGTCCAACGACGGAAAGAAGAAAAGGTTATCTCTTTCTTTTGACAATACTCTTCTCGACTTAAACCACTTTGTTTCCAATCTTCTATAATATCCTTCCATTTTTCCTTGAGATCTTCTCTTTCGGTTGCAAAAGGATAAAACTTTCTGATCCAGCAATTGAAAGTGGGGTACTTTATCTTTTTTTTATTACAATATTCATTTTTGCTTAAGCCACTGGCACTCCAATCCTCGACAATAGCTTTCCACTTTTTCTTGAGATCCGGTCTTTTATCTGAAAAATAAGTAGAAGAAGGATAAAGTTTTCTTTTCCAATTAGCAAAAGTACTAGGTTTGAACCCCTTCCTCCGACAATATTCATTTTGATTTAAGTCACTGCGTTGCCAATCTTCTATAATACCCTTCCATTTTTTTTTGGTAGGAAGAAGCCTTTCTTCATTCTTAGTAGGATATATCTTGATTTTCCAATTATAAAAGGTACTAACTTTTAGGTCCATCTGCCTACAATACTCTTTCGAGCTTAAGCCGCTATTCTTCCAACCCTCTATGATATTTTCCCATTTTTTTTGAGCAAGGATGTGGCGTTCTTCAGCGCTAGAAGGATAATACTTTATTTTCCAAGAACTAAAAGTTGGGAAATTTAACCCCATTGTCCTACAATACTCTGTCAGGGATAGGGTACTGTGTTTCCAATCCTCTATAATAGCTTCCCATTCTTTTGAGGTACGTCCTTTTGATGAAGAAGGAGAGATCTTTCGTTTCCAATTGTTGAAGGTGTACCAATTTAAATTCATTTCTTTACAATACTCTTTTGGGTTTAAGCTACTGTGTTCCCAATCCCTTATAATTTCTTCCCATTTTTTTAGAGTACGTCTTTTCCTTGATGAAGAAGGAGAGATCTTTCGTTTCCAACTGTTGAAGGTGTACCAATTTAAATTCATTTCTTTACAATACTCTTTTGGGGTTAAGCTACTGTGTTCCCAATCCCTTATAATTTCTTCCCATTTTTTTTGGGTAGGAAGAAGTCTTTCTTCATAAGAACTAAGGTCAATTCTTTTTTCCCACTCACAAAAAATGGAAAGAATAAGTCCATTTTGCATACAATACTCTTCTCGATTTAAACCACTGCTCTTCCAATCAACAATAAAAAATTCCCATTTTTCTTTAGGGAAATGTTCTCTGTCTGATAAAGAGCTATACTTATTTTTCCAATATATAAAGATAGGGAGTTCTAAACCCTTTTTCTTACAATAAACTCTTATGTTTAAGCCACTGCCTTCCCAATCTTTAACAATAGCATCCCATTTTTCCTTGATATCTTCTCTTTTGGTTGCAAAAGGATAAAGCTTTCTTTTCCAAGGATTAAAAGATAAAACTTTTAAGCCATGCCTCTTACAATACTCTTTTGGGGTTAAGCTACTGTTTGTCCAATCTTCTATAATTCCTTTCCATTCTTTTGAGGTACGTCTTTTTGATGAAGAAGGAGATATCTTTCGCTTCCAATCGCGGAAGGTGTACAAATTTAAATTCATTTTTTTACAATATTCTTTTTGACTTAAGCTATTTTGTTTCCAATCTTCTATAATTCCTTTCCATTCTTTTGAGGTACGTTTTTTTATATTCATATTGAGAAGAGAATCCTATTTTTCCCGAGTTTATTGATAACAATCGCTATATGCTGTTCCCCCTTTATGAGGGGTATGTCCTCCTTGAGGAGGAGAGAACGTTTCGTTAACCATAAAAATGGGCCTCGTGCGCGTTAATCGCTGACTTCTTTAGGCTCTAAGGGAGAAACATCTTTTTCTTCCCTCCCCTGTGTTCCACGTGTTCCCCGCCTTCGCGAGGACGAGGACAAGCTTCACAGGGACATATCCCTCTGCCTCCGCGGAGACATGCTTTCCTCTTTATAAAACACGCGCTTATTCTTTTCAATGAAATTGGTTGTTAAAAGAGCGCGTGTTTAATGAGGGTGCAAAAGTTCTTTTTGAGTTTTTTGTAACCTGTGAGCTAATTGAATTTTATTGAGCCCTAATACCTTTCCAAGGGCATAAATCCAACCTCGAGGAGGTTTTTCACAAAAAGGCGCAAGCGAGGATATTTTTTCAAGTTTTTCCTCAAGTTCCTCTTTTAATGATACGTTTGATTCTTGTGTTTGCTCTTCCATATTATTCATTTCGTGAATGATTTTTTGCGTGAGACATGAGGCGTTAAATCAATATAGGTATGAAGCCAATCGAGGAGATCTTCCATTCCAGCTAGAGAAGCCGGCATGTTAAAAGCATGGTCTGATTTATAAAGTTGCAATTTGAGAGGAATCTTTCTTGCTTTGAGGGCATGAAAAAATTCCTGAGCTTGGGAGGGCAGAACCGTTTGATCCAGTTCTCCATGTTGAATTAATGTTGGGGTTTGAACTTTTTCTACATGCATGATCGGTGAATCTCTTAAGATTGTTTGATAATCTTTCCAGTACTCCCCTCCGAAATAAGATTGCAGAATGGTTGTTACTGGAGCAGTTCCTATATCAGAAATAAGATCTGTAATGCCGGCACCAACAATCGCTGCCTTAAAGCGAGTCGTTTGTGTAATCGTCCAAGCGGTTAAATATCCCCCGTAACTCCATCCCCAAAGAGCTAACCTCTCGGGGTCAGCTATGCCTTCTTTAATCAAAGAATCAACACCTGTCATGACGTCCTGAAAGGGTCCTGGGCCCCAATCCTTGTAATTAAGTTGCCTAAATTCAAGACCATATCCATCACTTCCACTAAAATTGGGTGCAAAAAAAGCAAATCCTTGACTTGCAAGAAGCGCAATAGACAAAGGAATGCCTCTTGAAAAGCCCATGAATCTCTGATCCCAACGCTGCACAGGTCCCCCATGAAGCGCAACAACAAGAGGAACTCGTTGCCCTTCTTTATATCCAGGAGGAGTGACGAGTATTCCCTCCATTTTTCGTCCATCAAAAGATGTCCAGGAGTGAATCTTTGCTTTTATTTGAGGAAGATTCGGAAGATCCTTATAGAAGTGGGTGATTTGGAGAGGTTTAAAATCATCTAAGGGGGTAACGTAAACTTCAGGCGGGGTATAAAAATTTTCGCCTAGAAATCCCAAAAAAGTGTTTGAAGTATTCGTTGCGGGCCAAAACATAATATCCATAGGTGGGGTGGGGATTTGTGTACATTTTTTCTCATTGAGAGATAAGAAATAAAGTCCTGTTTTTGTCTTGTCTAAATCCTGAACTGTCAAGGCAGATCCCTTTTGATTCCACCCCATAATTTTTGGGCTCATGTTTGGTGTATCCGCAAGACAACGGACCTCGCTCCCCTTTAAATCAGAGAGACATACACTTCTTTTATTAAGAACAAGATCATTTGCCTCAAAACGATCCCCTACTTTTGCTTGTTCCCCCGTCACATAAGCAAGTGAGGTTCCATCAAGCGTGTAAATAGGATCAAAGGCAATTCCGATGTCTTTCAAATACTGAATATGGCCTGTTTGAACATTAACTGTTGCAATTTGAAATTCTTTGTACCCGTTTTTATTCCCTGTGGGCACATACGTAAAAACTATATGCGTATTATCTGGAGACCAAGCGTATGTTCGCCCCATGCCTTCAAAACTCATAACTGAAATTGTTTCAGGTGTGAAGGGTCCAGAGATAAAGACCTTTTTAGATGCTGTATCTATATCTATTGTCATAAGGCTTGAATAAGATTTCACACTTCCCACAACAAAAACATCTTTGCTTTTTTCAAGGACTTCTGGACCGTTAGAAAAATGCCTTAAAAAGGCAATCTTTTTTCCGTTCGGGGACCATTGGAAGTCAGAGACTTCTGGAAATTTACCAACTTCAATGGGATCATAAATCTCCGACTTTGTAATATAAAGTACCTTAAGGCGAGGCGTATCAAAGAGGAGACTTATCCATTCCCCGTCAGGAGACCAGGCAGCTTCTTCACATTTCTGATCTGCTGGAGTCGTCATAAGGATTTTTTGGCTGCGGTTTTCTATCACGGCGCATCTCTTTTCGAGTTGAGATGGATTAAGCCAATTTGTATAGGTCACTAAAGTTTTTGATCCGTCTGGAGAAACCTGGATTTTATCCACTATTTTGCGATCAATTGAAAGATCAGGCGTCCAACTTTGAGCGTGAAGGACCTGAGTTTGAGAATATAAAAGGAAAAAGAGTCCGATCAGAAAACACTTTCTTTTCATTTTGTATTCTTCCTTTTATGTGTGACATCAGAAGAATACCTCTTGTTTGGATCAGGGCTTAAAAATTGTTCAAGCCATGCAAGTGTATGTTCAAGGCCTGCTTTTATGGACTGGGTGGATAAATCAACCTCATCTCCTTCATTAGTAAACAGGAGCATTTTAACAGGAACACCTCGTTTTTTAAGCGCATAATAGAGTTCTTTTCCTTGACCTATTGGAAATAAATTTGACTGTTTTCCATAGAGAAGGAGGGTTGGCGTTTGAATTTCCTCAACATGCATAATGGGAGATCGGATAAGCCAAAGATCTTTATTCTCCCAAAAGGTGCTTCCTAAATAGGATTTCAAGAAACCGTTGTCTTTCGCAGTCTCAGAAAAGGAAATAAGGTCAATCATTCCCAAGCCTACAATCGCGGCTTTGAACCGATTTGTTTGAACTATTGCGTGGGTCGCTAAATATCCTCCATATTTCCAGCCCCAGATAACGAGTTTTTCTGGATCAGCAACCCCCTTCTCAATAACAAAATCAATTCCAGCTATAAGATCTTTAAAGTCGCCTCCTCCAATGTCTTTATCAATGGCCTTGGCAAAATCAATTCCATAATTTGAACTTCCTCGTATATTAGGAAGGAGAATTGCATACCCTTTTGAAGCAAAAACGGCCGGAGAAAAGGGATATATATTATTGGCACATCCTCCCAAAAACTTCTGCTCCCACGCTCCATAAGGGCCTTCATGAAGGGCTGTAATAAGAGGATAGCGGGCACCCTTTTTATAATCTAGGGGGTACACAAGAATGCCTTCGATGATTTTCCCATCAAAAGAGGGCCATTTGATAACCTCTGCTTGAAGAGGAAGAGTTATCAAGAACTGGTTAAATAGGGGGCGAGGGTCAAAAGATTCTATTGAAGAGATAGAGGCGGCGGGCTCTTCAGTCAAAGATTCTAGGACAAATCCTATCTGCGTTGAGGAAGAATTCAGAGAAACTTTAGAAATAAGCTGATCATTTTCTTTGTTCAACACCTCAACGGATTCCCCATGGAGAGGAACCTTGTAAAGACGTCGAAGGGTTTTATAACCTTCCTCAACAAGAAGGGCCTGACTATCTGCAAACCACCCTAGAAGTATTGGATTTCCAAGGGGAGTTTCAAGTTGTTTTGTTGTCTTTTTTGTCTCCAGGTCATAAATGAAAAGAGCCCGTCTTTTAATAGGGAAATGGTCAGCTTCTTTTGCAACGTCAGCAACATAGGCAAGGTATTTTCCATCGGGGGAAAAAACGGGATAAGAAGGGTGGCCTCCTTGATGAATTTGTTCAATTCTTAGGGATTTAAGATCGACGCTAAAAAGCCCTTCTTTTTTTCCTTCACTGACAAAAACAAGAGAATCCCCATCCCGAGACCAGGTTAAAATCATCTCTGGTTTTGAAAATACTTCAGGAATGGTGCTGTCTTTCAAAGGAACGTGTTTAGAGATGTTTTTCTTATCCAATGGATCAGAGAGAATAAGAAGATTTGTTTTTTCAATTTCATCTTCTGTGTTTAAGAAGACCATTCCTTCTTCTATTGTAAGGCTCTCGATTCTTTTTATATCTCTTGAGATAAGCGCGATTTGATGGCTGCCCGGAGACCAAAGATAGGCTGCAAGCCCTTCCTTTTCGAGTGCAATCTGAGGCTCAAATGTTTTGAAGGGGGTAATCTGCAAAGAAGGAATGTTTTTTTCATTAAAAGAAAGAAATGAAATGTAATTCCCATCTGAAGACCATTGGGGACTATGAAAGTTCTTATCGAGTGGCGTTTTCCAAATAATTTTATGGGACTTATTCTCCATGAGAGTGATAACTAAAAGAGGCTTTTGTTTTTCGTCTTGGGGAGGATATTTTTGAGCTACAAGCGTATACTTTCCATCTGGAGAGGGCTCCACGCTTGTAAAAAGAGGTTGAGAGCTGGCGTCTTCTACCGACCATGATTGCGGGAGCTTGAGCTGCTCTTCGCGGGTTATAGCACGTTCCTTTTGAGACCACCCATTAAAGGCAACGATAAAAATCCCTATCAATCCCAGGCACGTAATAAAAATAAGACTCAGCTTTTGTTTTTTCATGGGGTTTTTGTTAATTTTTGAATATGTAGCTATAGGATATTTGGAAATCCTTAAGAAAAGGTTAGGCAAATCACTTACCCTTTTAAATTACACCTCCCTCCAAGGGCTAACTGTTTTGCCCTATAAGGTATAGGACTGGTCAAATTAGCCCACATATCTGCTATACTGAAGAGCAACGAAAAAATTCAGAAGATCCACTCGGCATAGCGACGGCAATGGTTCGAGTGTGCTTATCACTAAATGATATCCTACTGAACTATTGATACCTTAACACCTCTTTTTTGAATGTTTTCAAGTAGTTTAATGATATTTGATCCCGTTATTGAAGTTGAGTTAAAATTAGGAGAGAAAGTCACTGTTACCGTTAAATCAACAAAATAACGTTGTCCCTCTTGAAGAGCCTGATGACAAGAAACAGTACTTGAAACATTCCTGAGAGTTAGATCATGACAATAAAACATTAAAAGACCTGTTTTAAGTTTCTCTAAATCATCTTGGTTTGAACAGTCTAACTGGTGGGACCTTAAGCTTGCATAGAAAGTTTCTTCTGTTGCCCTTACGACTTCCTCCTGCCTAGAAAGAGGTGTTGTGAAAAAGGTACGCATTCGCCTATCAAATTCTTTACAAATGGGGTCTGTTCCATCATTGGAAATATCCTTAGACTCGACTTTCTCAAGGATTGCTTTAATATCCTCTTCAGAGATAGGAGTAGACATATCTGTTAGTCTTCGTAAAAGCTCCTCCTCTGAAAGGGAGGTAAAACTAAAGTCTTCCTTATTTTGTTTTTTCCAAAACATAATCCTAGCCCATAACCAAGGATAATCATGATGAGAAATAGCAGTGAACTCGTTAGCTGTTTTTCCTTTTGTTACTTCGTACAGAGCATCCAAAAGCAAAGCAAAAATGGGAGAAATTATAGGTCGCTTATCGGGCTTTTTCAGAAACCTCCCTTTTTTATCTAACTTAGCATCAAGGGATTTAAAGTAACTTAAGTAAACGGGACCATAACCAAATGCAACTAAAGGAACAGTAATAAATTTACTTTCAGCAATTTTTCTTGCACTTAAAGCACAGCTACGAATAGGGGCGGGGAAGTCGGATTCAGGAACTGGAAAAAGTTGATCATCAATCACAGAATGAGCACGACCTGTTAAATTAAACATGATAGCACTTGCAACCCGCTCAAAAAGGTAAGGTAATTTTTGTGCCGTTGTCTTATTAATTTTCCTATCGTATTTAAAACTCAAATAGTTATTAACCTTGCCAGGATCTAAAGGCTTTAGAAGAGGGAGCGTTTCACAGAGAGTCCAACTCCCAACAATAGCTTTCATCTGTGACTCATGGTCATCGTTTTCCAATATTCCTGGAACAAGGCTCTTTAAGTAAGCTAAGGACTGAGGATCTCCTCCTCTAGCTGAAAGAAGATACCACATGGAGGCTTCAAGGTAGGAGTGGGGTTTCCCATCAAGTTGCCTTAAGCAAATGTCTCCATACAACTCCTGAGCAAGGCAGTGATTTAAACTGGCCCTCTTCAGCAATTTAGCAGCTTCAGTAAATTGTTCTTCTATATACAATTGAAAACCTCGATCCGCATCTTGCCTTGCCCATATGTGAACAATTTGTTGTGTTTTATCTTTTTCCGAGTTCTTATCCGAAAGATCTATGGAAAGAGACCAAAGATAAGCTATAGCATCCGCATCACCTCCCTCAGCCGACCTCACATACCACATGGCGGCTTCATGGGGACGATGTTTTCCCTTATCAAGGTTGCGATGGCAAATATCTGCGTAAGTGAGTGCAAATGTAAGTTCTCCTGCTTCAAGAGCACTGCGCAATAAGGTGGAAGCAGCTTGATAATTCTCTTCTCGATAAAGAATAACCCCCCTCCGACCTTGTTCAAAGGGGGTTTCATCGGGTATCATAGAAAAACAGGGACCGGGCAAGATAAAGCATAGACCCGCTATATATAAAAAGAAGAAAAGAAAATTTATCTTTTTTTTCATTGAAAGTCATTCACCAGTGCGTGGGCAATATAAGGTTTATAGTGGTCGATTTTGTCTGGGGCAGGCATTTCAAAAGCACGTCCGATCCCATACCCTACAAATTCGCTTCGATGATGTCTCAAAGCGTATGTGGGTTTGGTTATAAAAGGTGGGTCAGGATAAGCTTGACAGCCAGTGGCCCTAACATAGACTTGAGAACCTAAATGGTTAGTATGACAACAACTCGCAAAAGTATCCCCGCAACACCAACACATGTCGTAATAAGAAGCTATATCTACAAAAACATGTGTAACTGGACTGCATGGTGATGAAGAGGAAGAGGAAGAGGAAGAGGAACAATATGATTCAATATATGATCTTTTAAACTTCTCTATCATTTCTTTTACAAACATCCAAATCGATTGTTCACTATGAAAATATAACATTGCTAAAATACTTTTTGAATCAACAGCTTCTAATAATTTCTTATGGGTTTGAAGACGGTTTTTTCCAATAATGGGGTCGTCTTTCTTTAATTCATCTTCCACAATTCCTGTTAAGTTTTGCGTAAACGATGCGCCGATACTTTCTTCTTCAGTTCCTTTATAGGCTT
>Ga0156280_119_pt1 | contig 12451 bp, 16 predicted proteins | sample RifCSPlowO2_12_FD_107929 | JGI IMG/M metagenome (GOLD analysis project Ga0156280, IMG submission 107929) | Alphaproteobacteria bacterium RIFCSPLOWO2_12_FULL_42_29
GACTGCTTCGAGAAAAAACCTTGGCGCTGAAGTGATAGAGGGCCATTCTTTTTATCCTGTACAAGAGTCTTCGTCGCCTGCGACCGAGCGCCATTGGCAACAATGTATAAGCGCGCTTGTTTCGCTTTTAAAAAGCTCACCAAGACAGGCCTATCAATCACCAATGAGTGATCTTTATATGTAAAAATATGCATAGTTGTGTGTAGTGTTATGTAGTATTATGTAATTATTTCAACGAATTAACTTGATTTATAATAACAAATTTATTGATTTAAATCATCATAAAAAACAAAGAGAATTTTCGTATGATTGATAAACGCACTCACCTCAACCGGAAAATTCAAAAGCTCAAGGAAGTAAAAATGCAGAAGGCTACACCCTCACAAAAACTCCCTGCAAAAAATCATTGCACGAGTTCTGAAAACAAAGTACCAAATTAGGAAATCTTCAGAGAGTGCTCCAATGGATATTCAGAGCCTTATCTTACAACCCGAGAGCAAAACACTTGAATTTAAGCAGGACCTCTCTTCTCTAAAACCAATCTTGAAAACGATTGTCGCATTTGCAAATACAGCTGGAGGTACCCTTATTATAGGGCGCAATTCGCAAGGAGACGTGATTGGAGTAGAGGACCCTCTTTTATCTGAGGAAAAACTTGCTAATACTATTTCTGAAAATATTTTTCCTGCTTTGATGCCAGACATTGACATATCTACTGTCCAGGGGAAAGCAATTTTAATTGTTAAGGTTGCTCACCAACAGGGACCCTTTTACCTTAAAAATGAAGGCTTCCCCCATGGGGTTTACATAAGATTAGGAACAACCTCAAGAAGAGCTTCCCGAGAACTCATTGCTGAGTTGCAGCGTTTTCAAATGGGCTTGTCTTTTGATCAACTTCCTTGTGCCAATCTTAAGCCAGAGAATCTTGATAACGATCGAACAAAACGTTTCTTAGGGACTTTAGGCAAAAATAATGAGAAAAAATTCTTAGAAACACTTGGCATTATTACCCCTCTTTCAGGATCTCTCGTCATTTCAAACGGCGGCATGATTCTTTTTGGTAACGATGAAGAAAGAAGACGCTATTTCCCTAACGCTCGCGTTACATGTGCCCGTTTTAAGGGAACAGATAAAAGTGTTTTTATTGATCGTAAAGATTTAGAGGGAACAATTCTCGAGGCAGTTCCTGAAGCCATAAAATTTATTCAAATAAATACCCGCCTTAGCTCTCAAATCCGTTCAATACAACGAGAGGACCTTTCCGAATATCCCGAGGTTGCCATAAGAGAAGTTCTTATCAATGCCCTTGCTCATGCGGATTATTCTCTAGGAGGGTGTATTCAGGTGGCAATATTTGATGATCGTCTTGAAATCCAAAATCCTGGGATGTTGCCTTTTGGATTGACTCTAGAAGATTTTAAAGCAGGGATCAGTCGTATTCGCAATCATGTTATTTCCCGTGTTTTTCGTGAACTTAAACTCATGGAAGAGTGGGGAAGTGGCTACCATCGTTCCATTTCTTACTGTAAAAAGTTGGGGTATCCAGAGCCAGAATGGAACGAAATAGGATCAACAATACGGGTTATTTTCCGACCTCATCCTTCTTTCAAGATTTATTCTGAGGCCAATGTCCCTGTAAATGTCCCTGTAAATGTCCCTGTAAGTTTGCACCTCAATGAGCGGCAAGTATGGTTTTTGGAAAAGTTAACGGAAGGCATGCATTTCCGCTCTCCCGACCTTGTAAAACAGTGGAAAGTGTCTGAGAAAACAGCAAAACGAGATATCTTGCTGCTTCAGAAACACAAACTCATTGAATTTGTTGGAAGTCCTAAGAGCGGAACTTATAAGCTCATTCTTTAATGGCGCTCATGCTCAACCCCTTCCTTGCTAAGCCAACCATAATAAGCTGTAAACATATCCCTTAAATCTCCTCGAATCAGCTCGTGCTCAAGCCAAGCTTCATCCATGAGATCCTCAAGATGTTTAAACCGCCAACTTAATTGTTGAGATAATTGCTCAAGTTGAGCTACATTATTTCCAGTCATGATGGATACCTCGATATCTGTTATGATCAGTGGGGCAGAGGCGCTTCGAACGCTTCTGTCTCACGCTTATCTCCCAATGAGATAAGTGAATATAGTTTATGGGTTTCTTTTATCTGATGCAAGCAAAAAGCTTTTAAAAACTTTTTAGTGTTTTCAAGTGCTTATGCATTAATTCCATCTCTGTATGATGCGTTCAACGTCTTTTAAAAATAATGGCATCAGAAACAGCTCGAGCTGCTTGCAACCCATTGCCTTCGTCAGTATCACCGATAGTCTGATTCACCACATCACCTTTAATCCACAAAGTAGAGGAGCCTCCTCCATCTAGATTGAGTGCATGCTGACATCCTAAACCTTTCATTAACTGCGCAAGTTCTAGAATGGTTAATCCTTGGCCGACATGTGGAGAAATAAATTCTTCTTTCAGGATTTCTTTTAGTTCATTAAGTGTGATGTCCCCTGGATTTTTATGATTATATTTTTGTGCAAATATTTTGCCTTTTTCTTTCACAAGAGATTGGAGCTCCCCCATAGTAATAGTTTGCAGGTCTCTTTGATAGTTATGTTCAGCGACCACAACAACAAGATTACCGTCAGATTTTATTCCCAGAGCTGTGCGCGCATGAGGTGCGGTGTAAAATTCACTCTTTTTCTCCTCAAGGTCTTGAACAATTTTACTGTCACTAATTAAAAGTGGAATGCCAGAAATCATAGAAATATTTCCTAAAGCATACTCTTTTGGATTGGCTTGAACGATAGACAGTATCCCTGACTTTATTACTACAAGTGGTTGTCTTTGATCTTTTATATTATATTGGTGCCCATCAATGATTAGGGTACCACTTGGCATTCCATCTTTGTTGGCGCCAATTTCAAAGAAACCAGCATTTATTGCAAGTTCTGCGTTTGAACGCTGTGCAATTACTGAGACAGGCTCTCGACCATGACCATCGTTCGCTTTCACAATCTCTACTTTATAATCTTTTGGATTGATGATGAGAATATGAATCGTCTGCTTATCAGTCTTACGTTTTTCATAGGTGTAATTCGAAGCATTCATTTGAGGATCTTCCATGGAAGGATCTATAGAGACCTTAAAGTCTTTATCATCCGGAGAAATCTCATTGTCCATAGAAAATACGTTTGAAGATAATTGTGCAAGAAATATAGATGTTAATACTAACGACTTGATATTTGTTTTAATATAAATATCTCCATTGTTTTCCAGAGCGACGTATCTTACAAAAGATCTAATTTTAACATAGGACTCCAAATAAATCTGTCAACAAAGAAAAAAGGAGAAAATCTTTTTTAGTTTTTTCAATTACTTATAAATCCTCTTAGTATGAGGCTTACTTTGGCTGCTGCAATCCTTGAGCCTCCAACCAATGTTGAGTGGCCTTGATTCTGCGCGTCAACCAATCTTCATCGTAATAGCCCTCCTCCTCATAGGGAAGGGTGCTTAAAACAGCCATAAAAGCATCCAGATAGGCAATACGTTGGGCTTGGAGTGGAGTTTGTTTGCCATCGTACTCAGCAATGGCGAGCCGCTCTTCAAAATTCTCGCGAAGAGAAGAACCCGACATATTCGTCTCAAATCTGAATCTGTCACTTTTGTCACCTCCATTATTGGGATTATTTTCCATTTTTTTCATTTTTTCATCTAAAAACCCCTGGGGATGAAGTGACAAAGGTGACATATTCGCCTCAAATCTGAATCTGGCACTTTTGTCACCTCCCTTACTGTGATTATTTTCCACTTTTTCCATTTTTTCATCTAAAAGCCCTCGGGGACGAAGTGACAAAGGTGACATATTCGTCTCAAATCTGAATCTGTCACTTTTGTCACTTCTGTTAACTATTTCATTTTCGAGAAATCGGTTTAACCATTTACTCATGGTTGGCTCCCTTTTTAACCGCAGGATTAATGAAGTAACACCCTTTCGTCTTTCGCCCCTCAGAAACAACTCCCTCCCTGAGCCATCCGTTCTCAACGAGCAAATTGCAGACTGACTCAACTTCTTCCTTGGTTTTCAAAAGAGCCCAGTGTTTCCGGTAGATATCTCTATTGTCGAACCGATCATGCAATTCCCCCTGTCGGATCTTGCGCACAAGATTCCTTGCGGCCTGATATTCAGCAGTAACGGAACTCGTGTAAATCCGCCGGGCATGGCCTTCCAAGTACTCACACCAAGCCGCAGCCCGCTCCACACACTCAACGGGGATGGCCCCGCGAGCCTTATCACTCGCAACATTAATGAGATGGAAGATGAGAGCGAGTGATGGCATGAGTTTGCGATACTTGGCAAAATGTTCCAGAAGGATAGGCTCCTCTTCACTGGTAAGTTTTTCACGCTCTAACTCCGTTAACCAGACAAAAAAGGTATGTTGAGCATGATCTGTAAAACAAAAGTAAGGTGTCTCCTCACCTTCCTGAACCGCTCCATACTCGCAGAAGTTCATGGAAGTCAGATTCCTCATGATCATTGCGGCATCATGCTGAGCCTCTTTATTAGGGACTTTATCAACGAGTTTCCACTCCTTGACCTCATCTGGATAGATCAGCAATTGAAACCTCTGAAGTAAACCGTCATTACAAAAACCAGACAAACTCTGCTGAAAGTAGCCAAGAAGCTTATCTGGTTGCGTACTCCCCAGGATCGATACACAGAGGCTCTTCGTATAAGTCGTTCCCCGCCCAATGCGATCTGACGTTTTCGAGTCATCCCCGTTCCAAGCCTCGAGATAGAAAGAACGGTCAGCTTCATGGCCTTCTCTATCCCAAGTACTCAACAGACCCATCAGCTCATCTCGAAAGAGCATCAATCCTCTGGGGTTTTGCGAGAGTAACTCATGCATTTTCTCAATGGTGGTATCGTTTGTACTATACCGTTTCCAAATCGGCGGCTCCGGTTCTTTATGGTTTCTGAGTTCCTGTTTGACCAGCTCCACTTCATGAGGAGGGAGAGAAAGCACAGCTTTCGTTATCTTTTTCTTGATGGCCTCTTTGTGTGCCTTAAATTCCTCCATCCTGCAGAGATAATCCTTATACTCCTTCTCAAAGACGAGGTTGGCATCCTCTTCAAGGGCTTTCATGGGTTTGAGGACCTCCTTGAGGCTTGGACTCTTGAGTGTACTGGGACGCCCCACAATCCCTCCCCAAAGGTTAGGAACCAGGGCCCAAGAATCATGACGCTTTGGACGAACTCGACATCCCGCACCAATCAAGGAAGCTGTAGCAATAAGAGCCGCAACCGCAACATAGTCCAAGGGGCACTGCATCCGCTCAGCAATATCAGTCAGCCAGGGTTGATAGGGCTCGGGAATCAAAGCTGGAGGTAGTGGTATTACGGGAGAGAGATCTTTCTTAATACTCTTGAGGGGAGTGGGTTCAGGCCATTCGAGGGATGAAGAGGCGGTTTGAGGTTGACTTAACTGTTGTTTTACTGCCTCAAGTCCTTCTAATACCAGGAGATCGTTAAAATCTGTTGGTTTGGAAGAGGTGTCTTTAAAAGATGGAAACACAAAAGAGCAGCCATATTTCAGAGCCGCTTGCTGAACCTTTTCCCGGCCAATGTTACGCTCTTTCCAACAATCATCATCTCCTGCGATAATAAGGGGACTGTTAGGATAAGCTTTCTTGATCTCCTCAATGACCGGCTCAAGATTTCCTGCATCAAAGGCGACGACAACAGGAGCAAGGGTTGCCATATGAACACTTGCTCCAGTCGCATAGCCCTCAACGATATAAATGGACTTACCGTCTTCGAGAACACCGATAGTATGGAAACAGCCTTTCTTTTTACCACCTTTCAAAAACTGTTTCTTTCCATCAGGCTCGATCCATTGAAAACTCCAGAGTTTCCCTTTGGTATCCCTAAGAGGAATAATAAGGTGCTCACTACCAAACCGGACGCCATAGGCCTTAACCTGTTTTCTCTCGAGATAAGGAGACGAGCCCATCTCCGATAAGCTATTCCATTTGGTAAGCGCAAGGTGCGCCGCTTCTTCCTGGTTCCGTATTTTTTCAGCTTCCGCTAATTGCTGAGCCTTCTCCTGTTTCTCACGAAGAAGATTCTGATCCCGAGGAGATAAGTTGGAATTTCCAGCACTCCACTTTCCCTGAATATCCTGACTCCAGTCTCCAAAGGCCCCTGCCATGTCATGATAAACATACCAACCGTCCTTTTTACCCTTTCCATGGTTGGCAAATCGATGGATCTGTCCATCTGCAATGATATCTTCTCTGCAAACAATTCCTGAGGTCAGCATGGCGTTCTTGAATTCATCAACCATTTAGACCTCCCTCACTCAGGGATTGAATAAACCAACCATCCATGTTAAAAATAAAATACGAAAGCTTATTAAGCCCCTCAGTCTCAATGAGGGGCTTTTCTTTTTTCCAATTCATCATTTATCGCACGCCTCCATTTTGGTCTTCAATCCAACAAGAAAAAGCGCTTTTGGAAATGAGGATCTTTCGCCCTATCCGACGAATACAGCTGTTGAATCCATTGCTTTTTGAACGAAAAATAAGAGCTCGAATCCCTCCTTCTGTGAAGGCGGGGTTACTCGTGGTGAGTTGTCTGATGGTGACGAAGTCGTCTACACTTGGTGAAGGGTGTGGTGTTTCATTATGAATATGCATTCTTTTTACTCCTTTAAGTTATAAGAAGCAGCACTATTGCTGCCTTCTTCTGGAGTAAACGTGAATTCTGAAAGGGAAAAAATAGTAAAAGGGGTCAGGATATATGGGGGAATGCCTTTCCCCCTTTGAAAATATCTTTAAATTCAAAAGGATACGAAGAAACGATTTTCGATGGGGTCACCCCTTATATTTGGCTCGTCCTTGTTGCGATTCAGGTAAGCGCGCGAGGGTTGCCATCGCATCGGCCAGTTTTTGGCTAGATGGGGTCGCTTTATGGTCGGCTAGTTTTTTTCAATCCAGCGCGCACAGACCTCTTCATCAGAAAGAGCATAGATATGTTAAGCAAATTAAGCCCGACCATTAAACGAATCGGTAGCCCAGTCCGCCCTATATCGGCATAATAAGGAGCAAATTCTTTGTGCAATCGTTCCCAATCTATCAACTTCGTCAGACGACTGAGAGGATGATCTAAATTAATGATTTGATCCAACCGATTACGAAATAGGTCTTGCTGACCGACATCAATTTGCTTTTTGGGGCGCATATGTTCCATTCCATTTTGCAAGATTTCCATCAAAATCATAGCAAAATCTGGCGTTTTTTTATAGGGAATATTAATGAAAAATATAATGTTTTTAATGCCTTATGCCTTTTTTAACGGACGACTATCTAGGCACGTTTTCAAGGAAAAAATCCCTTCCGTACCATACCTAGAAAGCCCTCCACATTAAATACGCTACTCCTCTTCTATTACCTTAGGCTTACAACCTGCGTATAACTGATCAGTTGTAGAACAATTCAAGCTTAAAACTTTTGGTAATTTTGGATTGGTTTTGATATCCATGAACCAACTGCAACTAAGCGTCACACCTCTATAGTCCCCCTGATTGTATATTGCGGTGATTTTTCCATTCAACCCTCCCTCACCGTTGTCTGAATTAGAACAGGAATTTTTCGTAAAGGGATCACCCTTCTTAAACTCTAGAGCATCCATACAGTCTCGGTCTTCCGCCGTGCTATCCACTAAATCAAATTTAAATCCGGGTATTTTAATATCCGAAAACCTATCGTCGATCGGCGGGCAGAAAACTTCGAGTGTATACATTGTAGCCTGCCCTTCTGAAAGAGTGAGCATAAATGCAGCAAATGCTGTCATGCAGATCAATGGTTTTATCGATTTATTCATGTGTAGCTCCTTTATCCAGTATTATAACATTTTGCACAATGCAAAAAGTCTGATGGATAACCATCCTTCCCCACACTATAAGAAAAAGGTTAAAAAAAAGTTAAGGTTGTTCAACAACCTATCAATGGCGGGGGATGGGATGCCATAAAATACACATAACAATGAGCTAATAATGTTCCATCCTCGCTTAAAGATAAAGAGAGACTTGGGTTATGGTCATCATGGGCTGGACAAAGACATGACCAACCGCCTCTGATGCGCGTTGCTTTGCCTAGCTGGTTTGCGATAAAATCAATATCGAAGGATATCATTTATCGCCCTTCTCCATTTTGGTCCTCAATCCAACGAGAAAAAGCGCTTTTAGAAATGAGGATCTTCCGCCCTATCCGACGGATACATCTGTTAAAGCCGTTCTGCTCAGATCGAAAAATAAGAGCTCGAATCCCTCCTTCTGTGAAGGCGGGATTACTCGTGGTGAGTTGTCTGATGGTGACGAAGTCGTCTACACTTGGTGAGGGGTGTGGTGTTTCATTATGAATATGCATTCTTTTTACTCCTTTAAGTTATAAGAAGCAGCACTATTGCTGCCTTCTTCTGGAGTAAACGTGAATTCTGAAAGGGAAAAAATAGTAAAAGGGGTCAGGATATATGGGGGAATGCCTTTCCCCCTTTGAAAATATCTTTAAATTCAAAAGGATACGAAGAAACGATTTTCGATGGGGTCACCCCTTATATTTGGCTCGTCCTTGTTGGGATTCAGGCAAGCGTACTAAGGTTGCCATCGCATCGGCTAGTTTTTGGCTGGGGGGAGTGAGTTTATGATCATTAAGTTTTTTTTCAAATACAGCGGCTATTGCCTCTTTTTTCCCCTGATTTTCTCTCGAAATCTCTAATTCTCTGATAACCTCTTGCATCATCTCTAAGTAAGGAGTTGTATATCCTGAAGAAATCGCAGGTGTTTTGTTTAAAGTGAAGAAAAGCTCATCCAGCACAGGGTGATAATAAATCCCTTTCTTCTGTGCCCATTCTAATCCTTTCTTAGGCTTTAGAGTACTTTGCGACCAATTATCACGATCAAAATGGATAAGCTCAATGGCCCCGGCTTGAATAGCGGCTTTCACCAAGGGCAAGTTCTCGTTGTAAAGGTCTGATCTCGCAAACATGGTAGCATATTTGACATTACGCAGGTCTTTTGGATTCTTTGCAATGTAATCCAGGACTTCTGGATCGCAATGGCTAACGATTGCACAAAGCTGATGGGCGGTCCATGAATCAAATTTAGAGCAAATTTCGTAAAATTCTCTTACCTCAGAGAGGTCATCTAATATTAACTTCTCTCCAGTGACTTCTTTGTAAGCCTCGAAAATTGAAGCTGGAAAATGTGACATATATTGATAAATCAGTTTTACAAATTTAGGTCGAGATTGAATACGATCGTACGATATATCAGGGTAGAAAATAGACGAATCAAGTGATCCAATATCGTGTATGGTGACAATATCGTCTATGGTTACAATACCATCTACAGGAGTAATACTACCTACTTCTTCTCTCCCAGAAGACAATTCCCGTTCTCTTCTAAGAACCCTTTCTGCAGACATTATATCCATCATTAGCCTAATTTTTAGGTTATTGACTTGATCCTTATGGGGTGGTCCATAAAGCCCACTACAAGAAGCTAAAAATGCTAACCCCTTTTTAACCTTTAAGGGTGTCGGATCACATAGCCAATTTTTACAAGATTCGATTTCGTACTTATCTATTGTTTGTGCAAACAGCTTTTTCACCCAAAGATCCTTTCGTTCATGCTTTGGACAACTTTAGCTGTATGCGCTTCACTCAGGTGAGCGTAACGTTTCACCATTTGCAGGGTTTTATGACCCAATACTTCGGCGATTTCTGCCAGAGAAGCGCCATTCATGGCTAAGTAACTGGCACAGCTGTGACGAAGGTCGTGAAAGCGGAAATTTTGGATATTGGATTTCTTTAAAACTGATACCCAGGAGGTACGACTATTCCAAGGTCTCATGAGGTTGGAAGGAGAAGGAAAAACTAAGTCAGAAGCTAGGATTCTGGCCTTGTGGTGAGTTTCCATCAACTCAAGAGCATAGTGCATTAAAGGTAAAAGACGCCGTTCTTTGTTTTTTGTATCATGCAAGGTAATGACCTTGCGATCCCAGTCGATATCGTTCCAACGTAACTTAACAAGTTCCCCGTATCTTGCACCTGTGCTTAAAGCCAAAACAACGAGTGTATGAAGATAAGGATTAGTTGAAGCTTTGCAGGCTTCCAGAAGTCTCTCCCGTTCCTCGTCACTCAGGCAACGAATGCGGCCTCTAGGCTCAGGCAGATTAGAGATTTTCCTCATGGGATTTTCATGGATCCATTCCCACTCATTAGCCGCTATAGTAAGAGCATGGCCTAGGGCCAACATATATCGATTGACAGTAGCAGGACTACGTTGTCCGATCCCTCGTGCTCTTGAGCTGAGCAATTTATCTCGCCGTTCAATAATGAGAGCTCTCGTCAGGTCAGATAAGAGATAAGGTCCGAGTTCTCCTCTCCACCAATTCAACAACTTTTTAACGTCCACAAAACGCTTATAATTTTTCTTTTCAATTTCACGGAGGTATCTGTCAATGAGATCTGAAACCGTATGCTTCTTAGCTTCTGCAGTCTTAAAGTATCTGCCCTCTCGTATGCTGGCCTCTGTTTGCTTCGCCCATTCTTTTGCGTCCGTTTTACGTTCAAAAGTGGCCGATTGAGATGGGAAGCCCTTTAGGCGAACCTTCGCTCTGTACCCTGTTGTTCCATCAGCGCTGCGTCGCGTTTCGATTGTAGCCATAGTCCATCCCTCATTGATGAGAAGAGTCTATAGCGAAATATAAACGATGGCAACAGACCTTAAACCGTTATGTAGCTTTAATTTTTGTAGTAAGGATGCCAAAATATATGATCTCTATTGCGACCTGGGACAACATTGGGACAGTTTGCAAAATAATTTACGGGAGAAAGCCCTCTGCGATTTAGGAATGAGTAAATGATCGTCAATGTCTCTTGGCAGATGTTTTTGTTATTCTCTAGTGTCCCGTGAGTGTCCCATAGAGCCATTTTAAGGAGAAAAATCTTTGTCAAAAATCCCTGAAAAATGGCGGAGGGGATGGGATTCGAACCCACGATACGGTTTAACCCGTATAACGGTTTAGCAAACCGCCGCCTTCAGCCGCTCGGCCACCCCTCCAGATCTTATGCTCATTTTCTAACTGGCCAGAAGGGCCTCTGTCAATTGGTTGTTTTGAAACCCCAAACCCTTGAGGTGGTGATGTAAAAGTGTTACATATATTTTATAAGCACTTTTGCAAGTGGAGGCTTTCTTTATGCCAACGAAAAACCCAAGAATCAATGTCACCTTTGAAGAAGGAACGGCGGGACTTCTCGCGCGTTTAGCTCTTCATAATCATAAGCCTGTTGCAAGTGTTGTCCGTGAACTTGTCCTTGAAGCTCTCGAGCTGCGCGAAGATTTTTACTTATCTAAAGAAGCAAAAAAACTAGATAAAAAAAATGCTAAAACCGTCAGCCATAAAGATGCTTGGAAGTGAAGTATACAGTTCGTTATTTGGAAGAGGTGAGTCAAAAACACATCCCCCACATCCCCCAACTTCCATTACGTGCTAAATCACTCATAAAAAGAGCAATTGAAGAACGATTAATGATAGACCCCATTGGTTTTGGCAAGCCCTTGCGTTATAGCCTTAAAGGCCATCGACGCTTGCGCGTTAGTGATTATCGCGTCGTCTACCGCATCGAAGAAAAAACCAACACAGTTCTTATCATTGCCATCAAGCATCGACGAGATGTTTACGACGATTGACTTATCTCATGAATCAAGGATTTAATCCGTCCTTGTACCAAGGGTATATTCAATCGGTGATCACCATTTTTTATTAATGTTACCGTCACATCAGGGCTTTGAAGCTTTTCAGCGAGGCGTTTTGAAAAAGTCCAAGGAACGGCCTCATCCGCTGTGCCATGAATAAGATGGACGGGACAGGAGAGTAAAATTGGTTTTGAAAGGAGAAGGTGTTTTCTTCCCTCTTCAACCAACGCGTAAGCGATGGAATAATCCAGCTCTTCAGAGCAAACAGGTTTCTGAATCAATCCTTGTTCCTTAAAAACGCTTTTCTGGGCATCGGTCAAAGGCGCCCAGATCAATTCTTCCGTAAAATCAGGAGCGACTGCAATGCCGATAAGTCCCCTCATCCGTTCGGGCCGCGCCAGAGCTGCTAAGGTCATGAGCCATCCTCCCATGCTGGAGCCCACTAAAATGAGGGGCCCTTTAGTCACCTCATCTATTATGGCTAAAACGTCCGAGAGCCACTGCCCTATGGTGCCATCTATAAAATCACCGCTAGAAATTCCGTGTCCAAAGTAATCAAAGCATGTATAAGTTTGATCACGTTTTCGGCACAAATTCTCTAAATAGTGTCTGAAAGGAAACCCAAAAATTTCAATGATACTCTAGGTTTCAGCTAGAAGTTTTTGCGGGAAGATTTTGAGGAATTCCCAAAAACT